>TARA_B110000037_G_scaffold88063_1_pt1 | contig 71871 bp, 70 predicted proteins | sample TARA_B110000037 | Tara Oceans TARA_B110000037 (sample SAMEA4397196) | marine metagenome | biome: Polar Biome; feature: [MIX] marine epipelagic wind mixed layer (ENVO:01000061); material: water (ENVO:00002006), including particulate matter (ENVO:01000060) such as... | depth 10-100 m | reverse complement strand
GTATAATCGTTTCGCATTAAGTAACACCCGTCATTCCAACTGCCAACTAACACGAACTGTAAGTCCTCAACAACCAGCACTTCATTCATTGAAATAGTGAGCGTGTTATTTGTTTTAACCCAATTCTCACCTTGATCATAGCTAAAAAATAAGACGACGGAACTATCATTGGCACCTGCTAACCACAACTTTTTTGAATTCACTGTTGAAACGGCCATGTCATAATACATAATGCCTTCTGTTGTATGAATTGAATACCACGAACAACCTTGATCTGTCGATTTGAGAACACCTCCGCCAAACGACATGGCATAAACGATAGAGTGATTTTCTGGATCAATTTATAATGACCACCAGGCGGTAAACTTTTGTAAAGAATCATCCGTACAAGAAATCCAATTTTCTCCGTTATCAAAAGATTTTAGAATCCCTTTATCAGCAGTTGTGGCATAAATTAATTGTGATTGTTGACTTACTTGAATACAGCGAATAACTTGTGATGGAAAATTAGTTAATTTCTTCCATGATTTGCCAGCATTTCCGCTAATAAAAAGTCCATTTTTCCAGGTTCCTGCTAAATAAATTTTCTCTGTTACCATAGCAACAGTTTGCACATCCTCCGCCCCTGGACTCAATGCTTTTCCTTTATTTAAAGTTTTCCAAATTCCTTTTTTATTCAGACCATAAACGAATCCAGCACCTTTCTTATCTCCTTTGGTACCTAACAGTCCTTTCTTTATTCTCGAAAATAACACTTGAACGAACCGTAATTCATTTCAATTGATGGTCAACTGTTTGATTTTTGAGCAAGACCGGTAAAGGACAGCAGCGCGATAAAGAAAACGAATAATGAGGTTTTCACATTAATCCAGTTTTTTGTTGTCTTCATCTGTCACATCTTCTGAATCTGTAACATCCTCATAATCTACAAAGCCATCATCAGTCTGTTGTTGTTCTCTAAATTGTTCAAAAGGATTTGACCCCATTTGCGCTCCAAATTTAAAGCCACCGGCCTTTGGTTTATTAATAGGTTGCCCTGTGACCAAATTGCCAATGACTTTGGCCGCACGCACAAGAATGTTTATTAAGAAAAAGAAAGCAATAGCTGAGAATACCCATCCAAAAACCGCAGTTTCATAGACGCTATTAATACTTTCTGTAAACCAATTCACCAAAGGATTGCTTACAATTCGAGGGACTTGCAGGCATAAAATGAAAAAAACTATTGAGCCACTAAACAAATAACCTTCCGTTTTAGGGTCAATTGGTGGCGCTAATAATGCGAGAAGCTTGTTCTGAGCGAATTGATTAAACAGGGTGCGTTTCTGTAATTTCCCCATAAAATACAAGGCCATTACGACAGTCCCCAATATCATGTGAGAAGTCTCTACTCCCCCAATATCATTGTTTTGATGGTATAATATATAGTTGGCAACAACTGAAATAAGCAACACATATTTGATGACTCTTAGGACTAAAAAGTGAATTTGTTTTAAATCGATATTTAATCGAGTGGTAATGAAATTTAACAAAATCATGAATAAGGCCCATATGAAGCCAAAAATCGAAAAAGCAATTCCTAAACCAAAAATAAAATTCAATACTTCCATAATTATGCTGCGTAATTTTCACACTCCATTATAATAGGATCAATTAACATGCAAAACCGAAATTAATAAAATAATACTGCCAAAAATCAACAATTGCTGACATGCTGGCATCTATAATTTCGTTCTAACCTTGCTCCAAAGTTTAATCTGCCAATTCGTATAACCAGTCGCTACATGGTTTCCATTGACGTCATGCAATAAAATTTCACATTTGATTAAAATAGAATCATTCCCCTCCAAGGGTGTATAAATATTTGTTTGCATCCAGTCTGCGTCTGCTTTAAACTCGGCGTGAATATCCGCTTTAGCTTGGTAATGATATTTCATTTCCAACGACTCCATTATAAGTCGATATTTTTTGCTCCCTAACTTAGTAAGTAACATAAATCCTGAAGAAAACTCCGCCGCGGTTGCCATTCCACAGGCATGTAAACCTTTAATGTGGTTAAAATTCTTGCGCCGATACGGAATAATAGTTTTTACGGAATCATCTTTAATCTCAAGGATTTTAATTTTGTGTGGGCGGTTAAATGGAATTACGTATCCCAACCCTAAATTCAATTTGAAAAGTCCAAATTTAGAATTCTTTGCTGCATTCACATATTTCTCAAAATCCATGTCCGGTTCGCTTTATAAAATTCATTAATTTCTAAAAACCTAAATTTCGACATTCTTCTTCATAAAACAATATTATCTTTGCTTACATATTAAAAAATCACCGTTTTAATGAAAAAATTTCTCTTAATAATTATCGCTTGTTTTAGTTTTCAATTCGGATCGTATGCGGTTGAAGGAATGTGGATCCCTTCATTAATCGACATGTTCCATTCAGACATGGAAACCTATGGAATCAATTTGTCCGCTGAAGAAATCTATTCTACCAATCAAGCCAGTTTGAAAGATGCTATTGTTCAATTCAATGGAGGATGTACTGCGGAACTAGTTTCTGACAAGGGTTTATTATTGACAAATCACCATTGCGGATTTAGTGCGATACAATCACACTCATCATTAGAGAATGATTATTTGCAACATGGATTTTGGTCTAAAAACCACTCTGAAGAATTACCATGCACTGGTATGCGAGTAACTTTTGTAAAAGAAATTAGAGATGTTACGGAAGCCATTATGGTGGGAGATGCTGATGGAATAAACGACAGAATTAAGGCCATGGAGGTCGAGAACACTAAAGGCTCTTTGCTCGCAAAAATAAAGTCTTTCAACCAAGGCAACCAGTATTACATGTTAATTACTGAAGATTTTAATGACATTCGTTTAGTTGGCGCACCACCCTCGGCAATTGGGAAATTTGGCGGTGATACAGATAATTGGTTATGGCCAAGACATACTGGAGATTTTTCCGTTTTTAGAATCTATGCAGATAGCAAAAATGAATCAGCTCAATACAGCGCTGACAATGTGCCTTATAAACCAATAAAATCTTTACCAATTAGTTTAAAACCTAAAAACGTAGGTGATTTTGCAATGGTTTATGGTTTTCCTGGATCGACATTTCAGCACACGGCATCAGGCAAATTAGATTTTTACATGAATGAAGAACGCCCTGCTAGAATTGAAATGCGTCAAAAAATAATAGACTTAATGAGTCCAGCTATGAATGCTGATGACCAAATTAGAATTCAATACGCCTCAAAGCAAGCAAGAATTGCAAATGCTTGGAAAAAATGGATTGGACAAATTGGCGGTTTAAAAGAAACCCATGCCATGGACAAAAAGAAAGGTTTTGAAGAAGAGTACATGGCAAAAGCCGCGGAAAAAACAGAGTGGAAAACAAAATACTTTGGCGTTATTAATGAATTAAACGAATTACAAAAAGAAAATGCCAAATATGAATTTGCACGCTCGCTATTTATCGAGTACTTCTATGTAGGACCTGAGTTTATGAATTATGCGCTTAGCTTCGCCAACTTGGCTAACAATTATGAAAAATTAGAAGCCGAGGGAACTTTACAGGAAGAGTTGGACAATTTGATGCGGAAACAAAAAGATTTTTTCAAGAACTACAAAAAAGCACTTGATCAAGATATCTTTAACGCGCTAACACCAATCTATCTTTCTTTTGTTGATGCAGATTTATTGCCAGAGAACTTAGCCAACACATGGCAACGCAATGGTAATAAAATATATGAGAAGTCAATGCTTTTGAATCAAGAAAAGTTAGAGACGTCATTAACTAAATTCAGTAAAAAAACTGTTAAAAAAATTTTGAAGGACCCAGCATATCTTTATGCGCTGACGCTTTATCGCGCGTACGCTACCAAAGTGGCGCCTGGTTATGGAGCATATGCGGAGAAGGAAGAAGATTTGATGAAACGTTACGTAGAAGGAATATTGGCTATGTTTCCTAAAAGAAAAATGTGGGCAGATGCAAATTCAACGTTAAGAATTGCCTACGGAAAAGTAGACGGTTCTTCGCCAAGAGATGGCATGCAATACAACCACTACACAACCATTGATGGCATCATGCAAAAATATGATCCTGAAAATCCTGATTTTCAATTAACGGCGCGCTTTATTCAATTATATAAAAAAAGCGATTGGGGAGACTATGCGCAGGATGATGAACTTTGGGTTTGTTTTACAGCTTCAAACCACACTACAGGCGGGAACTCTGGCAGTCCAATGATTGACGCAGACGGAAACTTAATGGGAATAAACTTTGACAGAAGTTGGGAAAGTACCATGAGTGACTTTATGTTCGACGAATCACGTTGTCGTAACATTGCTGTTGACATTCGTTATGTTCTTTGGGTTATCGATAAGTATGGCGGTGCCTCTCATCTGATTGAGGAAATGAAATTTGTAAAATAACTCCCATTGAAACAACTTGCGGTAAATGTTTTGCTAGTATTGTTCCTAACAATGCTGTCTTGTAAAAAAGAAGATCCTGCACCTTTACCCATAGCTAATTTTTATGCGGAAGGTAATGGCTGTGTCGCTCCCTGTAATTTGTTTTTTTACAATCAATCTCAAAACAGTGTTTCTTGGGAATGGGATTTTGGTAATGGAAAGTCCTCCATTTTAGAAAACGACACTTGCCTCTACGACACCACGGGAACTTATGAAGTATGGTTATATTCAACAAATAGTGATTTAGTGAAAGACTCTGTGCGAAAATATGTAAATGTCAATTAAACCCAAATTATCCTTTAGAAAATCTAATACATAATTTGACCAATAAAAAAGAGCCCTAAATGTTGCGATTCATCTAGGACTCTAACTTAGTCATCACTTAATTATCTTAAGCAATACATTAGATAGGTGTAGTATCCGACTGATACAAGCATAAACTAAACGAACTCTTGAAAAAAGCGGATAGTTTTCAGAAAATCGCATATCTATACACATCTAGCATTTTTAGCTAAAACTACATGGAACCTAAATAAAATGATGCTTCAATGAAAGAAAGAAGCAAAGTCAATTGTCTTTTATCTAAAATCTTGGGGAGAAATAAAAAACTTGTTTTTTTAAAGATCAACTAATTATATATTTCTGTCGGGATCTTGTAAGGTAGAAAAACTTATCTCGTCTGATCAACCATGAAAACATATATTGACATGATTAAGTCATTATTAGCAGAGAACAAAACAACAGGTGAAAATCATTCTGAAGCCATGTTGCATTATACTAATATGAACGTTAAACGCCTAGAGCGTTGGCTCGCCAAAGGAGTTATTTTAGATGAAACTGTTGCGGCGGTCAAACAAATAACTAAAAAACAAAGCTGGACTGTATTAACAGAAGCGTGGTGTGGTGATGCGGCACACTCAATCGGTTTTATTCAAAAAATGGCCGATTTGAACCCAAACATTGACCTGAAATGGAAGTTAAGAGATGAGCATTTAGATTTAATGGATCAGTTCTTGACCAATGGTGGCCGTTCCATCCCCAAACTTATTGCAAGAGATGAAGATGGAACCGCTTTATTTGATTGGGGTCCTCGCCCAAGTCATATACAAGACACCTATCTAGATTTAAGGAAAAAAGAAGGCCCATACGCTGACATCAGTATTGAATTACAGAAACTTTATAATACCGATAAAGGGATCAGTATTCAGAAGGAAATAATTGCGAAAATTAGCGCAACGTTATCATAGAATTGCGTCGAGTTAGTCTTCTACTTGCTCTGTGTTAGTAGATTCCGAGTCTTCCTCGGCGCTTTTTCTATCTCCCATTTGAGATAAAAGAATTGCAACCAAAGCAACTAGCAATAAGACCAAAAACATTTTCTTGTCTTTATACAAAGGCACCTTAGGGCGCTTCACCATCTTATCGTATTCGTGGCTAAGCGCTGAAAAGTCCTTGTATTTCTCAATCGTTTCTTTCGACGGGACTTTTGGTGTATCTTTTCTATTTACTTTATAGGTTCTCATTTGGTTTTCCAACCTTTCTTTAATCGATCCAAAATACGATAAACTCTCATTTTCGCATTTGCTTCAGTAATATTATAAAATTCTGCTATCTCTTTAAAAGAATAGCGCATAAAAAAACGCAAATCAATAATCTCAGAATGCTCAGGCTTCAAAGAATTCAAGGCGCTAATCAGTTTATCTTGTTCATCTTGGTCATCAATTTTCTGCAAAGAAATTTCAACCATGATATCCTTTAAATCCTTTTCTTGAATTTCAACGGACAGTATTTTTTTTGATTTTCTAAAAAACAAATTCACTTCATTTGAGGCAATTCTATAAAGCCAAGCTGTAAAAGGCGCCCCTCTATTTTCATACTTCTCAATATTAAACATAGCTTTTAATATGGCTTCTTGACAAATATCGCCTGCCTTTGCTTCGTCTTGCACACGCTTATAAACGAATAGATAGATCCGCTCAAAATATTTTTCATAAATCAAACCAAACGCATTGCGATCTTTTTGAGCCAACAAAACTAATTGTTGGTCGTCATTAAATATTTCTGGCGTTACTTTCAAGTTGTATTACTCCGATTATAAGCTTAAATGTGTTTCTAATAAAAAGTAACAGATTTTTTTTAAATTATTTTTTTTAACTGCTCAACAACTTCAATAATTGACAAATAAGTATTATTTACAATTGGATCTAATTCAGATAAGCTAAAGTACGCAACATCTGTAATGCCTTCCTCGGCTTGCGGAACTAATTCCGTTTTCTGCTCCCCTTCGTCTAACCAATACCAATAGGTTTTTTTCAATACCATATTGCCTTTGTGCGGATAGGTATGCCATGTATCTAATAAATGATCTTTAATAATGGGGGCAATTAATCCACATTCTTCTTCAATTTCTCGCACGGCAGCAATTTTCGGCGTTTCACCTGGATCTAGCTTTCCTTTTGGGATATCCCATAAATCATTTCGCTTAATGAATAAAAAGCCGTCGTCTCTTTGCACTAAACCTCCTGCAGCCTCAATATATTTGTGCTTTTTAAAGAATTTCCAAAATTCTTTTTCATTCCGAAGGGTTATTTTCATTTCGGCTTCATCTGATTTCAAAAAAGCATCAACTTCTTCCCACAGTTCCTTTTTTTTCAAATCAGTCGAAACTTCTGAATTAATTTGAAATATTAAAGGTTTATTTTCAATAAAAACTTTATACATTTGTCGTCTATGATTCTAAATAAGGATAAGGCCTTAAAAATAGCAGATTTTTTGCTACAAATTAAAGCTGTTAAATTAAATCCGTCAGACCCATTCACATGGTCGAGTGGAATGAAGTCTCCTATCTATTGTGATAATAGAAAAACGCTCTCATTTCCATCAATTCGCGCGGCTATCCGTCAAACATTTTCTGAACAAATAAAAAATCAATTCGAAACTGTTGACGTTATTGCTGGAGTTGCAACGGGTGGAATAGCAATTGGTGCTTTAGTGGCAGAAGAAATGGGTTTACCTTTTATTTATGTGCGTTCAGCTTCCAAAGGACATGGTCTTCAAAACATGATTGAAGGTGAATTTCATTCTGGACAACGCGTGGTAGTGATTGAAGATTTAATTTCAACAGGTGGTAGCAGTCTAAAAGCTGTTGAAGCTTTAAGAGATGCAAATTGCAATGTTCTTGGATTAAGCGCTATTTTCTCTTACGGCTTTCAGCTTGCGGAAGATAATTTTAAAAATGCCAAATGCCCCTATTTTACATTAAGTAATTATGATGTTCTGATTGAACAAGCGGCAAAAGAAAACTATGTCTTTGAAAAAGACTTAGAATCTTTAAAGAATTGGAAAAGCAACCCTGAAAACTGGAATCAATAATGGCAACTAATATTGAAAGTAATAAAGTAACAATTAACGCTTCGCAGGAGGTTGTTTATACATTTTTGATCGATTTCAACAATATCAAAGCGTTACTCCCTCAAGATAAAATTTCTGACTGGAACGCCACGTTTGATCAATGCTCGTTCAAGATTCAAAACGCAGCTATCATCCCTTTGGTGAAAGATAGTGTTGAACCAAGCGCCAAAATCAATATCAAATCAGGAGAAAAAGCCCCGTTCCCTTTTACACTTGAGGTATTCATTAATCCGCTCGACGGTGGTGAAGGTTGTGAAGTTTATATGGATTTTGAAGGTGAAATTAATGCCTTTTTAAAAATGATGGTGATTAAACCATTGACCAACCTATTTAACTACATGGCTAAGCGCATGCAAGAAGTGCACGCCTAGGGCTTTTTACAGCATTATTCTATTACGAACTCTACTTCTTTTAAGTCGTACATTTTTAATCCGGTTTCAGATAAAATTTGGAGTTTACCCCTTGCGTCAATTCCCGAAATCTGCCCTTCGAACACCCCATCTTTATCTTTGAATTGACTCATTTCATTAAAACCATAAAGCACCGCATAGTATTTCTTGAGCAGTAAATCAAAATTTGATTGCATCAATAAATCGCAGTAAAAATAAAGTTCTGCAAAATATTTCTCGAAAACTTCCTCAATTTCCATCTCGAAACCTTTTTCAATTGCAATTGAAGTCGCACTTAGCTCTTCTGGAAAAATAAGCTGATTTACATTTAAACCGAGTCCAAGAATTGAACTATTAATTAATTTGCCTTGAATTTGATTCTCAATTAATATCCCTGCAATTTTATTTCCGTCCACATAAATATCATTCGGCCATTTCACTTTTGAATTAATTCCAAGCGCTTTTAAAGTCGAATTTACGGCCAAAGAAACCGTAATATTCAAATAAAATGCACGCTCAATTTTCAATGCAGGAAAAATTATCGTCGATAAAACTAAATTTTTACCCGGCGCGGTATGCCAAATCGTCCCTAATTGACCTCTTCCTTTATCCTGCCTTTTTGTCCGAATTGTCGTGCCATTGACCACATTTGTCGTCTTTAGCAAATTGGCAGCATAATTGTTCGTTGAATCAACGGTACTCAATTGAACAAGATTTGTTTGAAATCTTTTAAAATTCATAAAAACAAAAGTGCCAAAATTACAAGTTAAATAAAACAAAAAACTTAATTTTGTTCAACAAATAAATACAAATGCTAAAAACCCTCGAGGAAAAGGAATTAGATGCAAAAGTTTTGATCGATTCCATCATTGACGGAATTCAAGATGTAAAAGGTAAGGACATTGTCGTTCTTAATTTATCTGAACTACCAAATGCTGTTACGGACTTCTTTATTATTTGCAGTGGAGAGTCGAGTACCCAAGTTGAGTCTATGGCACAATCCATTGTTCGCAAGACGAGAGATGACGTGAAAGAAAAGCCTTGGCATCAAGAGGGAACACGCAACGCAGAGTGGATTTTGTTGGATTACGTGAATATAGTTGTTCACGTTTTCTATAAAGAAGTGCGCGAGTTTTACAATCTGGAAAATCTGTGGGCAGATGCTGAACGAATTGATATTCCAAACATTGATTAAAAAATAATATGAGTAATAATACACCGAAAGGAAAAAAGAAAAACAGCTTTAATGCCTATTGGATATACGCTGGAATAGCTGTTCTATTGATAGGATTTAGCTTAATGTCTAAACAATCTGCATCAATAGAAATTAGTAAAGCCAATTTTTATGAGCTAGCAAGGAACGGTTATATTGAAAAAATTGATGTATTCAAAAATACGGAAACGGCAGAAGTTTATGTGATTCAAGAACATATTGATGAAATTAAAGCATTAGATACAGCTTTATACAAAACGTTAAAAGAAAGTACGACAGGCATGTCTGGTCGATCTGCAGATTTAACATTTGTGACACCTCCGCGTGAGGCATTTACGGCAGAACTAGAAGAATTTAAAAGCCAACTACTAGAAGCTAAAGGACCTAAATTCGACTTCACAGTAAACTATACTGACGCAGCCGATTGGTTAGGCGGTTTAAGCTGGTTATTATTCCCACTATTATTATTGGTTTTCTGGATCTTCATTATGCGAAGAATGTCTGGCGGAGGCGCTGGCGGCGGAGGTGGAAACATTTTTAGCATTGGTAAATCTAAAGCAACAATATTCGAAAAAGGAAAAGGAACAAATACTACTTTCCAAGATGTAGCAGGATTAGAAGGAGCAAAAGAAGAGATTGAAGAAATTGTTGATTTCTTAAAGAATCCAAAAAAATACACGGAGTTAGGCGCAAAAATTCCAAAAGGAGCATTACTTGTAGGCCCTCCAGGAACAGGAAAAACCTTATTAGCTAAAGCCGTTGCCGGTGAAGCAAAGGTTCCCTTCTTCTCACTTTCAGGATCAGATTTTGTTGAAATGTTTGTTGGGGTTGGAGCATCACGAGTAAGAGATCTTTTCAAGCAAGCCAAAGAAAAAGCACCTTCTATTATTTTTATAGATGAGATTGATGCTATTGGCAGAGCTCGTGGCAAAAATGCCAACATGGGATCTAATGATGAGCGTGAAAATACATTGAACCAATTATTAACAGAAATGGATGGATTTGGCACCAATAGCGGTGTTATTATTCTAGCAGCAACAAACAGAGCAGATGTTTTAGATTCGGCTTTAATGCGTGCTGGACGGTTTGATCGCCAAATTTATGTTGATATGCCTGATATTAATGAGCGTCGGGAAATATTCCAAGTTCATTTAAAGCCGCTTAAATTGGCAAAAGATATAGATGTCAGCTTTTTGGCCAAACAAACACCAGGATTTTCTGGGGCGGACATTGCTAACATCTGCAATGAGGCTGCACTAATTGCGGCGCGTAAAAAGAAAAAACAAGTTGAAAAACAAGACTTTTTGGATGCAGTTGACCGTATTGTAGGTGGACTTGAAAAGAAAAACAAAATCATAACACAAAAAGAGAAAAAGACGATTGCTTTTCACGAAGCCGGTCACGCTACAACCTCTTGGTTACTAAAACATGCTTCGCCATTGGTTAAAGTTACTATTGTGCCGCGTGGAAGATCTTTAGGTGCTGCATGGTATTTACCAGAAGAGCGTCAAATTACAACGACGGAACAATTGCTAGACGAAATGTGTTCAGCACTTGGCGGCAGAGCTGCAGAGCAAATCATGTTCGATAAAATTTCCACGGGCGCCTTAAGTGATCTTGAAAAAATTACCAAGCAAGCTTATGCCATGGTTTCTATTTACGGCTTAAGTAGTAAACTTGGAAATATTAGTTATTACGATTCACAAGGACAAGGAAGCTTTACAAAGCCTTATTCTGAAGAGCGTGCAAAAATAATTGATCAAGAAGTGTCGCGAATTATTGAACTCCAATATGATCGTGCATTGAAACTCTTAACTGAAAATAAAGATAAGTTGATCCTACTTGCTGAAAAGTTATTGGAAAAAGAAGTTATCTTTAAAGACAACTTGGTTGAAATTTTCGGAAAACGAGCTTGGGAGAGTGAGCAAGAAATAGAAGAAGCAAAATTACTTGCATCAGAAGCGAAAGCGGCGGAAAAAGCAGCATCTGAGACCGAAGCTACAGATACTGAAGCAACGGACGTTGAAGCAAATGAATCGAATGAAACAGAAGACACGGTACCTTCTATAGATGCCGATACAACTGATTCTCCTGCCATTGACGATTCTGCACCCGAAGAAGAAGAGACCTCTAAAAAAGAAGAAGATGGAGAATAGAAAATTGGTTTATACCACTACACAGGATCACATGGCTTCTCTTATGAAAGGTAAGTTAGAAGCTGAAGGGATCAATGTCCTAGTTTTGAATCAGAAAGACTCGGCTTATACCGTTTTTGGTTCAATTGAATTATATATAGCTACTGAAGAAGAGGATCGTGCAAAGGAGATAATTGCAGACGGTAAGGAAGAATGAGCAATATATTGCAACGTGCAATTACCGGAGCGATTTTTGTCGCAATAATTATCTGTGCGATAATTTTCAAAAGCTGGATTTTTCATAGTCTTTTCGGATTAATTGCTCTCGTTGGCCTCAATGAATTCTGTGGTCTTTTTAAAAAGTCGGGCAATTCACCACATGCCACTTTAGGCGTCATATTCGGCTTTTTCATTTATTTGAGCGGCATTGCACTGCTCTATTATCCCGAAAGCGCACTTAAATACTTGATTGGATTCTCATTTTTTGCGTTCACGATCATTGCTTTAGCCGAGTTGTATCGCAAAAAGAAAACACCTTTTGAAAACATTGGTGTTACCCTTTTAGGAATTTTCTATGTGGTGCTGCCAATGATTTTGCTCAATTTTATTATTGAATTCGATCATGACACCTTTGAAATCACCAATTTTTGGCCCGTACTCACCATCTTCATATTAGTATGGTGTAGTGATACATTTGCCTATTTGGTTGGAAGAAAAATTGGAAAACATAAATTGTTCGAGCGAATTTCACCAAAAAAATCATGGGAAGGCTTTTTTGGAGGAATGCTATTTAGTATTCTTGGTGGAATTGCGATTGCCTACTTTACGGAACAAGATTATTTACAATATATTATATACAGTATTATAATTAGTTCGTTTGGCACCATTGGCGACTTAATTGAATCCATGCTCAAACGCAGCCTTAACATAAAAGATTCCGGAACTATTTTGCCTGGTCACGGCGGCATTCTGGATCGATTTGATGCAGTACTATTTGTCATACCCATCATTTACTTTTTACACACATACATTTTCATATGAAAATTCATAAGGAGGGATACACAATTATTCTCATTAGCCTTTTAATTGCTGGGGCAATTTACACGGTTAATCACTTTTTTCTTTGTCAACTCCCTATTTTTTATTGGTTGGTCAATACCTTTATATTAGTGATGCTTTATTTGGTGATTCAATTTTTTAGAGTTCCAAATCGAACTAGCCCGACAGGAGATGATTTAATCATTTGTCCGGCAGATGGCAAAGTTGTGGTTATTGAGGAAGTTGAAGAAACAGAATACTTTAATGACAAGCGCATTCAAATTTCAATTTTCATGTCACCGCTTAATGTGCATGCCAACTGGAATCCGATTAGCGGCATTACGAAATATTATAAATATCATCCCGGTAAATTTTTAGTGGCTTGGCACCCAAAATCTTCAACCGAAAATGAACGGTCAACAGTAGTTACTGAAAATAAAAACGGACAAGAGGTCTTATTTCGTCAGGTCGCTGGTGCAGTTGCTAGGCGTATTGTTTGTTATGCAAAAAAAGACCAACAAGTAAATGCAGGTTCTGAGTTTGGATTTATCAAATTTGGTTCACGTATTGACGTTTTTCTACCTTTAGGCACAGAGCTGAACATCAATATTGATGATGTTGTACAAGGAAAGACCACTGTTATAGGCAAATTAAAATAGGCGCTGTTAACGAAATGTTAATATCACTTTATTAATTGATTCCCGTCACATTAATTCGTACTTTAAACTGAAATTTAACACGATTCAAATGAAAAAAATAGTTGCAATGGTTGCGTTAACAGCATTCTTAGGTGGAATATCGTTGACTTCAATCGCTCAAGATGGCGAGAAGAAAAATAACACTACAAAGACAGAAAAGAAAAAATGTGACAAGAAAAAATATTGCGAAAAAAAATGTGATAAAAAGAAGAAAGGCTAGTCCTTTTATTATCTAATTATTTGAAAACCGTGTTGTTCGCCTGAGGCGAATTGCACGGTTTTTCTTTTTTTACAGCAATCCAACAGTTTAGAATCTCTTGAATTTTATAATTTGTTAAATTCTTATCAAAACACCCATAATCATCCAATTTTTAACGTTTGATTGACCCGTGTTTCCTAGGCTTTAAAAAAAAAGTAAAAAAATATTTTTTCTTTTAAAGCAGCATTCCTAGCGTTAACAGTAGGTTTCAAAGAGTTGGGTATAAAAAAATTGTTATTCGTCGATAAAAATCTTAATTTTATACAACCCTACAGGCAACTGAGCATACTAAAAGAGAGTCTATAGGCAAATAAATTATATCTACACATGAAACTATTAAAAATGCTTGTATTGGTTTTAGGACTTTCTTCGGTTGGTTCTTTCGCCCAAGACATTGTTGTTGAGGAGCTTCCTATAGCAACTATTAGTGACGTTTACTATGTAACGCTACCTGATGCCCCAGTGGAGGAATACTATTATATAGACATTTCTCACTTGGATTTCGAGGACGAGCAAGAAGCAGTTTATTTACTTGGCGCTTATGTTACGGGGAACCTGATCACTAATGAAGTTTTCTATTCAGAAAACTATATGATTGTTCAAATTCATTTTGAATATGTTGATGGGCCTATTTCTTTAGAAGATTTACAGGCCTATTTAGGTATACTTTCAAAGCCACCAACAGAGTAAATAAATAAAGTCAAAAAGATAAATCATTACTATTATGAAATCATTTAAATTAATTCTTCTTGCTTTATTGGCTTTTGCCTTTTCTAGCGAGTCTTATACCCAAATGGTCGGTACGAACTGTTTTTTAATGGGAGACAATATTGAGATGGGTATTAACCCTGACGGTTATCCAGGAACAACAACAGGATCTATTCCTGCTCCGTTCCCTACTCACTGGAGCGGCGGACCTTCACGTTTATGCTATGTAGCAAATCCTGACGGTTCTGATCCATGGGCTGATTATGATGGCGGTTTTTACATGCCAGGTTCACCTGAAAACAGATTCGGGATTGAGATTGACGGTGTAACAACTTGGAATAGTTCAGCTGTAGGTTCTTCAATTACCTCTTACGGACTTTCAAATTATGCCATTAACGGAAACTGTAGATCAGTTGATTGGACAGGTTCACGTGCTGGTATTGATATCAAAATCACCTACATCATTGATGTAACAAAAGCATACTATAGAATGCTTGTGGTTTTGGAAAACACAAATCCAATTCCAAAAAGCAATGTTTACTTCTACTATTCTGCTGATCCAGACAACAATCAATTCATTGGTTGGGGATTTGGAACAACAAATACAGTTGTAGCGCAGCCCACTCCTTTTTGCCCTAAAGCATTAGTAACAGCAACACAGTCTGCTGCTTGGGATAACTATTTAGGATACGGTGGTATTGGAGATGATATTCGTGTAGCTCGAGGAAGTTTCTTCGTAACAGATGCATCAGATGTATATGACGGAGCTGGTCCAATGATTGGAACAGTTGGTTCAACAGCATTTGCGGATCAAGCAATTGCAATTTGCCATAGAGATGCAACTTTAGGAATTGGAGGAATTTCTGAGTTTGAGTTTATCGTTATTATGAGTGAAGAGGAGCTAGAAGAAGCTTTATTAGCACAATACTATTTAGATTATGATGGAGCAGATCCATATGCACTTTGTACGGATTCAGTTGTTGTAGATACTTTGTATTCTCCATGTGCTGGAACAACTACATTAGAAATGACAGGTCCAAACTTGGATGCTTATACATGGACATGGACAAACGCAGAAACTGGTGAAGTAGTAGGTACTGGACCAGTTATTGAAGTTACACCAGCTGGAACAACACATTATATTGTAACTGGGGAGCCGGTTGGAGATTGCTTCATTTCAGATATTGTAAGAGAAGTTGTTGTAGTAGCAGTTGGAATAGGACCATCAATGGTTATTGACCCTATTGGTCCACAATGTGGCGCATTTGATGTAACTGAATTGGTGATTACAGATTTAAATGACATACCAGGAACATTCATCACCTTCTATACAGAAGCACCAGATAGTATTGATGATCCTACAGACATTTTAGTTGGAGACATTATTTATCCTGGAGATGATATCTGGGTATTAATGGGCGATCCTGCACCCGGTGGGTGTTACCACATTGTCGTTTTAGAAATTGAGTTTATTGAAATTACGGCTGGGTTAGATAGCTTAGGATTTGAAATGTGTAATGAAGCAGGTGAAATAATATTGCTGAACACGTTCATAGTAGACTCGGCCTTGTTAGCAGGTGATCTATTAGAGGAAGTTGGCCCACCAAGTGGTGGATTCGATCCTGTAACCACAGAGTTTGACCCTGCGGGCTTACCAGGGGGAACATACGAATTCCGATACATTGCACTTGGCGGCGTACTTTGTGAGAACGACACCGCTACTTATGATATTAATGTTTATAACCAAGGAACAGCCGGTGATGATAATACAGCAACCGCTTGTAACGAAATTGGATTTACAGTAGATGTTAACTTACTCCTTTCAGGACACGATATAGGAGGAACTTTCTCAGAGGTCACACCAACAGGTGGAGCATTTGATCCGTTAACAGGGATATTCACAGTTGATGGTGGAATTACACCAGGTGACTATGTTTTTGAATACTTAGTGACTAGTGTTGCACCTTGTGTGGATGACATCTCTACCTTCACAGTTACTGTAACTGTCATACCAACTGTAAGTGCAGGACCAGACCAATCGATTTGTATTGGTGATGAAACTGTATTAGCTGGAGCTGGAACACCTGCAACTTATGTATGGGATCCTGCAACAGTAATTGACGGCGTACCTTTCACACCTGGTGTTGGAACAATAACGTATACTGTAACTGCAACTGACTTGTTTGGTTGTGTGAATACAGATGATGCAGATATCGTTGTTCACCCACTTCCAGTGATTTCATTTGTGGCTTCTGAAATTCAAGGATGTACTCCTTTTGAAACAGAGTTCACAATCACTTCAGATGTGGATATTGCAACAACTGATTGGTTCTTTGGTGATGGAGACATTGCTACAGGAGTTGTGTTACCAAACATTACACATACTTACTTATTTGGTGGTCTTTATGATGTACGTGCAACTGTAACAGATATTTACGGATGTGCAAGCAGTGTAGAGTACACAGAATATATTACTGTAGAAGATCAACCGATTGCAGCATTTACAATGTCGCCACAATCAGTATTCATAAGTAATACAATGGTAGAGTTCACAAACGAATCACTTTATGCTTCTGACTTTATTTGGGACTTTGGTGATGGTTCACCATTCAGCAGTGAAGTTGATCCAATACACTTCTTCCCGAATGATATAGGTGATGTATACTACCCAGTACAGTTAACAGCATCAAATTACTTAGGATGTCTAGACAGTGTGACAATGTATATGAATGTGAAAGGAATCATTATCTTCTATATTCCAAATACATTTACACCAGACGGAGATCAGTTTAACCAAACGTTCTTACCTGTATTTGAATCAGGATTTGATCCTTATGATTTCCATATGGTAGTCTACAACAGATGGGGTGAAGTAGTCTTCGAATCATTTGATGCGACAGCAGGATGGAACGGAGCTTACGGAAGCGGAGGATTAGTTGATGATGGAGTTTACACTTGGGCTATTGACTTCAAGGAACTACATACAGATAAACGTCATGAACATAGAGGACACGTTACTATGTTAAAGTAACATCCAACTAAAAATTTAGAATCCCCTCTGAATTTTTGTCAGAGGGGATCTTTTTTGTACTAACAATTCATCCTACGAAATTGACAGTTCAGTCAATCTAAATTTTTGTTCCGAAAAGAAGAAGTGATATTTGAGAAATCAAACACTCAACTATGAAACGTCTTATCCTCCTTTTTTTGCTCGCAATTAATTGTTATGCTCGCGGACAAGTCACTATTTCTGGAACTGTTATCGGAACAAATAAAACATCTATTGTAGGAGCTACAGTAATGATTGTAGGTAGTTTTGATGGCACAATCACAGACAGCCAAGGTCATTATCAATTCAACACTGGACTTAAGGGAGAACAAACTATTCTCAAAGAAGAAATAAGGTTGTTTTATAGCATGGAAAAAGGAACTTACCTCAATACCATTAACAACCGTAACTATGTACTGGAATATCCACTAGAACAAATTATGGACATGCTAAACCCAAATGATTATTTTAAAATTAGTCGAAAGTACATTGTAAGAATTGATGCGGCGAAAGAAATAATTGCCCATAGCAGCAGCCGCCTGAAGCCTAAGATTGATGGCTTCGAAACGGAATCTATCATTGTTGCACGTGAAAAAGTTGGGGCATTTAAAGCTTGGTTGGATCAGTAGGGCAATTATCAATAGGCAAAGTGCAATTGTTAATAGCATAAAAAAATATGCTTTTTTAGAAAAGTTCGGAAAACGAACGAGTAAATCACCCGGTTATGGAAGGACTGTTATCCGTTTCGGAAGTTTTTCCTTTTTTTGGATATTTTAAATCCAACATTACAATAATTGCCGTGAAGCCCCAAACAGGGACGGTAGCTTTATCCGTATCCAAGTAATTATTGAGGATTCCGTGAGCGAAGTACGTAATTAAACCTAATAAAAGTGTGAGCATAACGAGGCGCATTTCATTCTTAGGCATGCGTATATAAAGCGCAACTCCAGTATAAATGATATATCCAACCAATAAGATCATCAGCAGCATTCCTAAAAGCCCTTGTTCAGACAAAGGACCGAGATACTCGGAATGCGCATTCCCCATATTTCCGGAATTTGTTGAAATAATCGTTTTTCCAGATGCCAATTGAAAAGGGGCATACTCCATAGCATAGGTTCCTGGTCCCCATCCGACAAACGGTCGCTCTTGCCACATGCGAATCGCACTCCCCCATCTGTTGAGTCGTTCAAGGTTTGAAGCATCTGTGCTAATATTGGCGATAGACTCAATACGTTCATCCAAATTTTCAGTCGCATGTTCAGAATTGTTACGCTCTAAATTATGCATGATTGACGTCCAAGAAAATCCGATATAGAGGATTCCAACAAAACCAATTGCCGCCAAGAATTTAAATTTAATTTTGAATCGAATGAGCAAATACACAACCAAAGCGCCGACTAAACTTAGCCATGCCGCACGCGTATAGCTCATGAAAATAGCAATTCCGATTAAGGCAATCAAAAACAATAAGGTCAATCGCATCAATGGTCCGTGTTTTTTTGCAAAGAACAAACCAAACAAAACTGGATAAACTAAAACTAAAATGGCACCGTAGGAGGTATGATCCTTAAAGAACGGGAACATCACCCAATGTCCACTTGCCTCATCAAATCCATTTAAGGCATGATTGAATAAGGTATAAAGTGCCACAACACTTAATGAGGCAATGAATGCCCAAATGAACCTGTAAATGTTTTTCTCTTTTTTAAAAAAGATAACGCCGTAGAAATAAATTGGGATAATGAACCAGATTTTTGTCAGTAAAAACTTAAACGAAACTTCAGGATGACTACTTGTAATTGAGGTTAAAATAATCCATGCAAACTGCAAGAAAAAGATAATCGTTATGGGATGTGTCAGGAATCGTTTATCAAATTGGTTTCGTCTCAATTGATTGAATATGATAATCAAAAGCATCCCAAATAATAAGGGTTCCGTAGGTAAAAACAAACCTACATCTGCCGAAACAAATTCTTCAATATTAATAGAAAGTGGTGTAAAAATAACTATGAACAAAAACAATTTATCAAAATGATAAAATGCAGTGTACATCAATAAAAATGCAACAGGAATGGCATTTAGAATAATATCTCCTTCAAAGGTATAGTACAAATTAGCCACCAAAAACAAGGTAACCAAGGCGTAAAACCAACGCATATTTAGGAGAGCCTTCACTGAATTATGCTTTCGCTCTTAATTCTTTCAGCTTTTCAAGGGCCAACAAAATGAATATTGCAAAAATAAGGACAGAGAATGTGGTAAACAAAACAATAATAGCTCGTTTCGGTTTTGCCTTCTTATCTGGAACTTCTGCCATACTATGACGAATAGTTTGTTGAATATTCGTATGCGCATATTGATGCGCTTGGTCATTTACATCTAAAATATTAGAATAACGCAGACTAAAGAATTCAGACAAATTAGAATAAATATCATAATCTGCCGCGTAAGCTTGAGTGGCATCAATTTTCCGTTTAATCTCCGTTGCTAAGTCATTTCTACCTGCTTTTAAAGCTTCGAGATAATCCGCATACATGTTTCCACGTTCATCTTTACTTACAACGCCTGAATCACTTAAACTTTTAAGTTTGTCAGAATAATCGCCCATCTCCTCTTTAATCAAACCAACCTCTGATTGCACAGCCCACATTGGACCAACTGCTCTTTGGCGAATCATACGGTTCATTACAGTATCTACCAAGCGCACAATATCGTTTGCCATGTCTGCCGCCATTATAGGATCTGTATCGTAAACGTCAATATTAATTGAATTATAACGCGTTCTGTCAAATTTAAAGTTCCCTTCATAGGCCTTTTGAAATTCGAATTTTGAATGGGCATCATTGGTATCCAATTCGTAATGACCGTAGAGATCATACTTTATGGTTAAGCTATCACGAATCTCTGGTGAGATTAAAACTTGCAATAATCGCTCGGCATCCGCTTCATCTCCAAACTCCACAACACTGTTACGGCTGTTTGAATTAAAGTCTACTGAGTTAGATTTTGTTGGAAATACAACTGCACGCGACATATAATATGGTGTCATTATTAAACTAATAGCAATGGATGCTACTAATGCAACAACTGTGATAATGATTAAAGCTTTACGCTTTGACCAAAGAAAGGTGATTAACTCGTTTGAGTTGAAATTTTGTTCTTGACTCATTTCTTCGTTTTAGATCAACAAAAGTAAATAATTCTAACACTTTAAATGGAATTCAATAGTGAAGAATAAAAACATTAACGTTGTAGGTTGTAATTTAGTACTTTTACAAAAACTTATCTCATGAAAAAATTGCTACCTCTTATTTTGGTTGCCGGCGTAATAGCTTGTGGCGAAAACGATACAAATACTGAAGCCTCATCTGCTGATTCAACCCAACACACCCCAATTCCTACAGTGGTATTCGAAAACATGGCGGACGAAGAAGCCTATGAAGCCCGAAGAGATGCTTATTTTGATAAAATCCATAGTAACAGCAGCAATTCTGACTGGCGTGCAATTAATGAAGAAAACTTAAGAGTTATAGGAGAAGAGCGCGCGTTAAAACAACAGTATCGTATTACTGAAACATTTTTAGATGGTGAAATTTTAGCGGAATGGAGAGAACGCGGTAGCAATGACATTCCTGGAAATATTCGCATTTGCGATTACCATCCTGCAACAGATGATGTTTATGTGATCTCAGATGGAGGTATTTTGTGGAAAGGAAATTTAGATGGAGAAACTTGGACTCCGCTAAATGATAACTTAAAATTGAATCGCGAAATTATTAAAGTTGTTGACTTGCCAGGAGGAGACATTCGAATTATTGCAGCACTCGGCTATGCATTGCAATATTCAGATGATAATGGAGAAACATGGACAGTATCTACCGGCCTATCAGGAGCTAATGGAAGAGGAAGTAAACTAGTTCAATTAAATGATGCTGAAAATACGTTGGTTTATCTCTACAATAAAGTAAGCATTGTTGACGGTACTTCTCGAAATAAAATTGCCTACTCCACAGATGATGGTGCAAGTTTCACTTTTGTCGCAGATTTAAATACAATAAATCGCAATTTTGCTTCAATTGACATGGCATATGGTAGTTCTGTCGCTTATGTGTTTGACAATAATGACGACATCTACCAATTTGAAGGAACTGAATTGACTTTAATTACAGAAGATTTGGATTTAGATGGAACAAACAGATGTATGATTCAGGTGAACGAAACTGGAGGTGAACTCACAACTTACGTTTTAATGGACAATACGAACCTCTATAAGTCTACAGATGATGGTGCTACTTTTGATTTTGTAAATGCATTACCAACCAGTCCTTGGAATGTTGGATTTGAAGTATCGCATGACAATCCTGATGCACTTTATTATGGGGAAGTAAACCTTTATCATTCATTAGATGGAGGAGAGAGTTTCGACCTTGTTTCAGAATGGTGGGAATATTATGATGATATAGCCAATTATATTCACGCAGATATAATGAGTATTGAACCCTACAAGAATGAAGATGGAGAAGAGTTTACACTTGTTCCAAACCACGGAGGAATTTATGTCTCTTACGATAACTTAGAGAACATGTCTAATATCTCAATGCAAGATTTGAATTCTGGTCAATTCTATGATGTGTTGACTGATTTGCAAGATGCAAGTATCATTTATGGCGGTACACAAGATCAAGGATTTCAAAGAACTTTAGCTGGCGATACACCAGAAGCATCATCATTTGAGCAAGTCATTTCAGGAGATTATGGCGAAATGCAATTCACAAATGACGGCGAAACGATTTGGATTCAATATCCAGGTGCCATGTTCCAAATTTATCCGGATGCTGCAACGGACGGTTATCCTTCGTATGAATTTGATATTGGTGGAACAGACATGCCAAATGTGAACTGGATCGTTCCTACAGGCGCTGCTCCAAACACCTCAGACAACTTTATTTATGTAGGAGGAGGAAATTTAAGTGGCGGCAGTGGATCGCATCTTATTAAGTTAATTTTTACTGGCGGAAGCATTAGTTCATCCCAATTTGATTTTGATTTTAATGACGCCTCAGGAGCCAGTATTTCAGCGATTGAGACAACACCTTACAATGAAGATTTAATTTACGTTGTCACGGAAAACGGGCGTTTTTTCCATTCAGAAAATGAAGGTGATTCATTTACTCAAACGGACGATTATATAGGACCAAGTGGTGGATGGATTTACACGGCGGATATTTACGCTTCAAGAAATACGGAAGAATTACTATTTGTTGGTGGAAGTGGTTATGATGGTGCGTCTGTCTATATGTCTGTTGATGGTGCTGAAAGCTTTGTAGGTTTAGAAGGTTTACCAAATACAATGGTTCACGAAATGGCTATGGATACAGAAGAGAAATATTTATTCGCTGCAACAGATGCGGGCCCTTATGCCTATAGCATGGAAACCGAAGAATGGCATGAAATTGCTGGGCTTTCTGCCCCATTACAACAATATATTTCGGTAGAATATATCCCTTCTGAGCAAATTGTGCGTTTTGCAACATGGGGCCGCGGAATCTGGGATTTTGATATTGTAGATCCGTCTGGAATTGATGAGACAGAAAATGAAAACACTTTTATGATCTATCCAAACCCTGTTATGAATGAGCAAATAACAGTAACTGTTGCTAAAGCTACGCAAGTTCGCCTGTTCGATTTAAATGGACGCGTTGTTCTAACTGAGCAACTTAATGTAGGATCTAACCTTATTGATATTCGTAACTTATCTACAGGGACTTATGTGCTTGTAAGCCAATCTGCGGAAGGCGTTACTTCTTCTAAAAAAGTAGTTATCAAGTAATCATTCCTTTTTAACACTTATTGACTGAGTCAACCTGATTCATCTGATTGCTACAGTGGTTTATTAATTCCCTGACATCTATCAAAAGGACCATTGAAAATGCGATATGGATTGATTGCGCTGATCAAAAAAATTGGACTTACTGATTTATTTCAAGGCCCAGACAAGTGCTAGGCATTCATCATTTCATGAAGTCATCCGCCTCATCTAAAGTCTATTATCCTCTTTTCCCTCCTCTCTTTCTTAAAAATATGTTATTTTTTTGTTAACGCGAATTATCGTCTATTTTGAATAAAAAACTCCATAATATTTAAAGAATGTAGCATTCATAGGTGTTCAAACATGTACCGATCGGTATAATTTCATCTATTATTTCCCTTTACTCGTCTTAATGAAATGTTAATTTATCTAAAAAGCTGAAGATTATGTAATTAAACGTAAAACAAAACGTCTACTAAAGTGTTACACATATATACAGATCAATAATAAAAAATCTATATTATGGCCAGAAAGAAATCAACAGCGAAGGTCCAAAAGATCCTCAACGAAATTAAAAACTCTACTCCAAAATTTAAATTAAAATTGGACCGTAGAACAATAATAACATTAAAGACTGAAGAGCAACTTAATAAATGGATGCAGTTGTATCCAAAAGCTGAGTTAATTAGCTAAAAACTTTACATTTCATAGTTTACTTTGAATGAAAAAGAGGATTGCATTTGCAGTTCTCTTTTTTTTTATTCTTTCAAATAGATGATCAGCGTTCAATAATTCACAGACAATAACGATCAAATCCCATTAAAAATCCGTTAATTTGCATTCCTTTTTAAAAGAGGAAGCTACACCTCGAAAATCAAACTATTAAATGAGTCAAAAAGAACATTGGAACAACGCTTATATCGACAAGTCGGTCAACGAACTTGGATGGTTTCAACAAAACCCTGAGCCTTCAATGGGTCTTATTCGTTCGGTTAATTTAAGCCGATATGCTGAAATCTTAGACGTAGGGGCTGGAGCGAGTTCACTAATTGAGCATTTATTGGAAGATGGTTTTCAAAACATAACAGTAAATGATATAAGCACTGTCGCTCTAGACACCCTGCGTGAGACATTGGGAAAAGAAGAATGCAACATAGAGTGGATGCCTGACGATATTGTTGCACCAACCGTTTTAAAAGAGCTGCCATTGATCGATATTTGGCATGACAGAGCTGTTTTACATTTTTTTACAGAAGACAAAGATCAATTGGCCTATTTTAATCTTTTAAAACAAAAAGTAAAATCTAAAGGCTACGTTATTATCGCTGCATTTGCAATTGGAGGGGCTGAAAAATGTTCTGGACTGGCTGTTCTACAATACAATCATGAGATGCTTAGTCAGCGACTCGGTTTCGATTTTGAGTTGAAAGAAGCGATCGATTTTACTTTTGTTAACCCAAAGGGAGACGAAAGACCTTATATTTACACCCTGTATCAAAGAAAATAGACATGGTTGAAATCGGAAAAACAAATTCACTCAAAGTAGTTAAAGAAGTTGATTTTGGTTTGTATTTAGATGGCGGCGAAGAGTTTGGTGAAATTTTAATTCCAACTCGCTACGTTCCTGAAGATGCAGAAGTCGATCATTATTTAGATGTTTTTATTTATTTAGATTCCGAGGATCGCATTATTGCAACAACTGAAGAACCTTTAGCGCAAGTGGACGACTTTGCCTTTTTAAAATGTATAGGGACTACAAGTTTTGGTGCGTTTTTAGATTGGGGCTTATCCAAAGATTTGCTCGTTCCCTTCCGAGAGCAAGCGCATGACATGGTTGAGGGGCTCTCTTATTTTGTGCGTGTTTATTTAGATGAAGAAACAGAAAGAATTGTTGCGAGTTCTAAAACAAATCAGTTTTTAGACAATAGTCCGCATGACTTTCAGGAGGGTGATGAAGTTGATTTAATCATTGGTACGGGAAGTAACCTGGGCGTAAGGGTTATTGTAAATGAAAAATATTCAGGCCTCCTCTACCATAACGAAATTTTTGAAATCATAAAACCAGGAATGAAAACAATTGGTTATGTTAAAAAAGTGCGTGAGGATGAAAAATTAGATATCTCATTACAAAAGCCGGGTTACGAGAAAGTAGAGGGCATTGCTGGAGAGATTCTTGATCGATTAAACAAAGCTGGTGGTTATCTTGAAATTAACGATAAATCTTCGTCAGAATCAATTAAACACGTTTTTGGAATCAGTAAGAAAGTATTCAAAAAAGCAGTTGGCGCTTTATATCGGGATCGTATGATTACTATTGAACCTGAGGGGATTCGACTTGTGCGTTAATTTTTTCTATTGGCAATTGATCAAAAACGCCGAGAATTCATAAACGACTGCAAAATAATCGTAGCACTAATCTCATCCAAAAGCGCTTTGTTTTTTCTTTGCTTTTTCTTTAAGCCGCTATCAATCATTGTTTGAAAAGCCATTTTTGAAGTGAACCGCTCGTCTACCATATGAATGGGTTTGCCAAAAGTCTCTGTCAATTTTTTACGCAAAGCTGCCACCCCTTCTGAACTGTCTGTTGCTGTTCCGTCTAATCGTTTGGGTTCGCCGAGTATAATATCCGTAACATCATTGGCTTTGAAATAACTGACTAAAAAGCTGAAAAGATCTTTTGTATCAACGGTGGTTAGGCCAGAAGCAATAATTTTACTATCATCCGTCACAGCAATTCCTGTGCGTTTGAGTCCATAATCTAAGGCGAGTAATTTTGGCATAATTCTGCAATTAAGCGGGATCTTCGGCCCTTTTCCCAAACAACTCGACAATTCCTATCAAGGAGCCTAGCCCAAGTAATAAAGCGATCATAGGATGCAGTCCTAAGCCCGACAATAGCGTTCCGATTAAAACAGCGACCAGGCCAACGGTTAAGGCATAAGGAATTTGCGTTCTAACGTGGTCAATATGATTGCTACCACTTGCCAATGATGAAAGAATAGTTGTATCTGAAATTGGCGAACAATGATCTCCTAATACCGAACCAGCTAAGACCGCACTTACTGTATTGTAGAATATCGCCATGGAATCTGCATTGGCATATTGATAAGCGTCTGAATTGCAAATGGCCCACGCCGCCGGTAAAATAAGCGGATAAACCAATGCCATTGTCGACCATGATGAGCCAGTAGAAAAGGCTACGAAGCCTGCTAACACAAAAGTTAACGCTGGAATAACCCAAGGCGGAATGGAATCTCCAATTACGCCTGTTAAGAATTGGGCGGTATGCATTTCATCCGTAACAGATGCTAATGCCCAAGCTAGTATTAAAATTAAAATGGCGGGGATCATAGTTTTAAACCCTGAAACAACTGTTTCAACAGAGTCTTTCAAGTTCATGATCCGCTGGCTCACCGTCAATAATATGGCAATTAATAAGGCGCTTAAAGAGGACCATAAAAGTGAGACGTATGAATCAGATGCGCCAATTAGCGTTCCCAATCTTTTAGTAAATCCAGTTGGATTTCCGTCCATTAAAGACATGTTTGACCAAATGTCACCCCAAGAATCCAATTTCAACGCGCCATCAATTTTGGCTAGATTCCCTCCCAATGTTTCAAATCCAGTAAATAATAAACCAACTAATGTGCCTAGTACAATAACTGCCACCGGAATGACCGCATTTCGTGCGAGATATTTAATTCCTTCCACTGGTTTGAGGTCTTCCATTTCTGTTAAATCGCCTGTGTTTACTTCAGGATTAACGACACCCCCCTGTCTTGCAAGGCGCTCGGCCTTCAACATAGGTCCAAAATCTTTACCTCGATAAATGATGTAAAAAATGAAGAACAAGGTTAAGAACGGATAAAAGGAATAGGAAAGACTGCTTAAAAAGATAGAATAAACGCCTTCATTAATTTCAACACCGTTGGCATTGATAACGTTTAAACCATCAGAAATATAACCTAGCTCTGCACCAATCCAAGTGGTCACAAAAGCAATTGCAGACACGGGAGCTGCTGTTGAATCAACAATATAAGCTAGTTTTTCTCTTGAAATTTTAAGTCTATCTGTCACGGCGCGCATGGTATTCCCCACAACTAAGGTATTCGCATAATCATCAAAAAAGATCACAATCCCTAATCCCCAAGTAGCCAACTGCCCATTTCGAGCGGAATTTGCGAAACGAGAAACCCGATTGACTATTCCTTGCATTCCTCCATTCTTACTAATAACAGCAACAATTCCACCAATGATAACAGAAAATACAATGACGCTTAAATGACTAGAATCGTTTAAGGCGTTCAAAATATAAGTATCTATAATCCTGAAAAAACCAGTGAAAATTCCAATAAACCCTTCAGCATAAAAACCCATTATTGCCGCGCCAACAAAAACGCCTGACACTAATGAAAAAATAACTTCTTTAAAAACTAATGCCAAAAAAATGGCGAATAATGGTGGCAGAATTGACATCCACAATGGAATAGCCGATACTAGATTTTGGACAACAATTGTATGCTTTTGAAATTCAATGGGCGTATCTCCATGAATAATCAAATCAACTGTTGACCCAGCATCTGTCTGCGTTACAAATGCTGTATCGGTTGAAATAGCGCCATTATGCATTTGAAAAACATATGCGGGCAACTCTCCATTCACCGCTTTTATCTCAACCGCAGTAGAGACTTCAGCAAATACCAATTTCGGGATTTCAAGCTCCAATTCAGAAGCCTTCGAAAATCCAGAGAACAGCGTTAAAGCAGTTAATAAAATGAATGCTAGGTTTCGCATATGCAACAAAAATAAAAAGTTATTGTTTGGTTTGATGCTTTTGCTGAAATTTACTTTTTATTTGACCCGAAAAGATCAATTTGTAATTACCTCCGCTAACACCGTTCAAATTCGCAATGAACGATCTTGTATGATAAATTGTGAATTTCGTCGATAATCCAAAAATCTCCCTTTTCATCAACACATTCAAGCAAAAACAGGGAGAGCAGCGCTGAACAATACGGATAAAATAAAGAAAGTTGAATCGGGAAAATCCATTGCGGTTTATTTGATTTATGGGTTTGCCATTTGTATTATTCTTTTTTTTCTTTCTTATCTGTAGATTTCCATCTCAACTTTGAAAAAGCAACTTTTAGCAATATTTTTTTTACCGGTATGAATTTTAGATATGCTGCTTGTGGTCTTTATCATGCACAATAAAAATACAAAATAGCGAAGTATATTGTTTGGACGATACCGCCAATAGTTATCATAATCATAACTCTAATGGCAAAAATAAGTGGTTTCACTGATAACATTTTTCTTTGTTGAGCAATAGGAATACACCAACAAGTACAAAACTGCTGCGTAGTGGAACAGAATTAAAAAATGCAACAGCAAATCCCATTCGCTATTGAGACCGAGAAACTGAATCCGTTAAATTGTACGCTGAAATACTCTAAGCGCTAGTTATGGCTATGCCCACTGTGATCATGACCATCATTTGCATCATCCAAAGCTGCTGGCTTCACGGATAGAATATGCGTTATAAAATTCAAATCCGCATATGCTGGAATCGCTGGAGCACGACCTTGGGGTCCATAAGCAAGGTGATAAGGCAAGTAGAAAACTGCTTTGCCTCCAGCTCCTAACATTGCCATTCCTTCTTCCCATCCGATAACCATCCTATTCACTTTATATTTAAATTTCATTGGTTCACCTTTTCCATTTAAAGTCGAGAAAAAATTCGAACCATCTAAGCGGAAATTTCCAGTACAATGTGCTTCCACAGCAACTCCTGGAGTGATACGTGTGGTTGTATCTCCGACATTTTCTATAACGTACACTAAACCTGATGCAGTTTGTTGAGCAGTCGGATGAAGTTTTTGAATTTCTGCAAAGAAAACTTTATTATAATCTCCAACCGACATGGCTGAACATTTGGCAATATGTGCATTTAAGACCTTTTCTTTTTCTTTCTGAGCAAGTGCATCATTAATCCTTTTAGTCTCTTCCTCTAAAGACGCAAACTCCAATTTAAATGGAGCCATTTTGGCGTCAATTTTTGCTTTTTTCTTTTCTTTTTTCTGAGCTTCACTCTTTTTTTCAAGCACTTCAATTTTAGCTTTCAAATCCGAAATCAAAGGTTCATTTTTTTTCACGAGTGCCAGTTGACCTTCGGGCGTTTTGTAGAATGCCTCTTCTTTATAAACGGCCGTAGCGTCAAATGCTTCCGCGGCTTTGCCTACTCTAATTATAGTGACCGAAGTCATAACGTCATTTTTCGCAATTTTATCGACTATATTTTGTCCGAATATAACATGCCCAAATACCGTATGTAATCCATCCAAATGTGTCGTTGCTTTATGCGTAATAAAGAACTGACTTCCGTTTGTTTTTCCAGCATTACTGTAGGGTGATTTAGAATTTCGAGGATCTGAATTCGCCATTGATAAAATTCCTGGACCAGAATGACTTAAATCTTTTCTTGTTTCATCATACATTCTATGATTAGGACCACCTGATCCTGTTCCTAGTGGATCACCACCTTGAATCATGAAATCAGCTATCACACGGTGAAACTTAACGCCATCATAAAATGGTTTGTCGTAAACATTTGTATCAACCCTTAAGTTTCCTTCTGCCAAGCCCACGAAGTTTGCCACCGTCATTGGCGCTTTTTCAAATTCCAATACACAAAATATGATTCCTTTTGTCGTGTTAAATTTAGCATACATGCCATCCTCAAGTTTAGGTAATTCAACTTCTTTATCTTCCCCTCCCCCTGCAAATGCAGTTGTCACCAATGTGAAACACAATATTGATAAAAGTAATTTATTCATTTTTCTAGTTTATAATTATTTGAGCTATGCGCTCCATTTTTTTCAGAACACTAATTTATTAATTTTCTAAAGAAGGATTGATTGAAAGACGTGAGTATTTTCAAAAATGGACGAAATTTGATGAATTTCTTTTGGCAATCGCTTATTTGAAGGGATTTTCGCGTAACGTGTTGATTTTATTGGGCATTTCAAACATAAGTGCATGATTGATAATGCTCAGCAGCGCCACAGTTCGCATAATTATAGAACTACGGAGCCATTTGCCTCAACACGAATTGGATTCTAGGTTTCTACAATTAATGAAAATCAAAGCGGAATTGTGGAATCGATCCACTCCACCTTGGAAGCTTTTTAAATGGCTTATACTTGAACTTCTTTCTCCTTTTCCCTCCAAATTGGTCAGCAAACCCGTCAGTAAAAAAAAAACAGAGCACATCTCCTTTATATAGTTCAATAGCTATTTTTTATATACATTGTTTTAAGCAGTTTTTATTCAGCTACCTTTTAGTTTTTCGCCTTTTGCGGATAGCTCAATAAGTTGATTAATTCTCTTTAGTCTTGTCTTTTCAGTTTTGGCTATTTTAAGCCACCGTAAAACGAATCTCTTGCTTGAATCATTAATTGAAATAAAGAATTCATAAGCATCATTTTTCTGCAATAGTGCTTGCTTTAAATCTTTTGGAACAATCAAATTATCAACGTCATCCATAAAATTCCATAAACCACTTGACTTTGAATCCGCAATAGATTTTAATCCGGATTCATGCATTTTACCCTCCTCAGTTAGTTTAGCGACTCTTTCTTTATAGGATTTAGCAGGTTCACTTTTTTTAAAAGTCACTAACCAAACGCTATTTGAATTCAAATAATTTTCGTGTAACCATTTTCTCAAATCCGCCGAAGTCGTAATTTCAATCTTCTCAAAATTCTCGGTTTCTATCTTTTCTCAAAATGCTTAACCATCCGGCTAAAGACTATGGTCTTTATTTCTTTTATAGTTATTGCGTTATTAATCCAAAAACAAAATTCAACTGAAATCAACAATTTGGGTTAACAACACCCAATAAATTAAAGATAAACTCTGAAAAAACCAATGGATTAATTGGATAAAACAAAAGCTTGCGATAAACCTAATGCCCCCCCGCAAACGCAGGTAAGAAAATAGCGTTTATAGAATCCTTCATCTCGGGTTTAACATAGTGGTTGTTGATTTCTTCAACATCTACTACATCATATTTTTCGCCTTGCCATTCGTGGCGGATACCAACAACGCCAATGTCTGGATCGGTGTAACCAATTAACAAGTCATTATAGCCTTCTTGCGTGGTGCGCATTTCTATCAGGTAACCCAGGTATTGGTTAACGATTCGGTACTTATCAAAATAGTTTTCAATAATTACTATTTGATGGACGGGTGACCCGTACAAACCTGGAACCATCTCTACTAAAAAACAGTCTTTTATATCCATGTCTGGACGGTATTGGAAAACGCGGTAGATTTCTGCAACGCAGGGCGGTATTGTCAGAACGGTGTCTAAAGTGGTGCAAATCTGCAGCTTGTTCATGACATCAACCGACGTGGGGTCTAAGGGCGGGTAGGTTGAATCTATGATCGTGGTGACTGAAATAAATGGATCAATTTCTATCTCATCATTCACGGCATCATCTCCTCCACAAGCGAATATAAATAATGAGATGAAGACAATTGAAAGCTGCTTGAAGTATGGCATAAACTTATTTTGTTTTGTTCATTTTTATAATCTTGCCGCCAAGTGTAATATTCTGCTCGTAGGCGCCTGGCTCACCAAAATAGGAGACTTTTCCTCCGCTCGTAATTTTAATGGACAAGTCGTTTTCAACGGTGCAAATAATTTCTCCTCCTGCTTTAACATTGGCAATTACCTTATCAGCGGCTAAACTCACGGCGCCTATTGTTCCCCCGGCGCTTACGTTATACTGAGCTTCATCTGTTGTTCCATTGAGGTGGATTGATCCGCCTGCACTGATAGATGCAATTACTTTTTTTGTTTTTATTTCGGCTTTTATTTTCCCGCCTGATTCTGCCTCAAACTCCATTCTGTCTTTTTCAATAGCTTGGTCGAATGTGACACGACATCCTTTTTTTGCTGTAATTAAGTTCAATATTTTATACGTAATTACAATTTCTATCGCCCGTTCTTTATAGGTGTCTGCTTTTAAGCGCACGCGCAGTTCATCTCGTACCACTTCCATTAAAACGCTCTCGTCATCAACATCCTCATCTTTATTCACGACTTCTGCTTTGTTGACATCACCTTTCTTTAGCGTCACCTTATAGTTTCCAGCTACTCTAATACTCGTGAAACCTTCCAATTCTAACTCAAAAGTTCCTGCCTTTACTCCAAAACTTAGGGGCAATAAAAGTGCTATAATAATCCAATTCTTCATATCTGTTAGTAATAATTATTTCACATGCAATGCTTTTATAACGGAAACACTTGAAGTGCTTGCTGCATTGCGATCTGAAACTCATTCTCATCAAGATTAGTACCAATTTTATTTGCGTCAAAATAGGCTTTCATTCCTTCGGTTGGCATATTCCCTGTTAAATCATCTGCAGCCATTGGGCAACCACCGAATCCTTTTATGGCGCCATCAAATCTTCTGCATCCTGCTTCGTAAGCTGCACTTACTTTTTCAAGGACTGAATCTGGAGTAGAATGGAGATGTGATCCAAATTCCACACTTGGTAATTCCTGAATTAATCCGGTAAATAAATCGGTAATAATTTCGCGATTTGATACACCAATTGTATCTGAAAGTGCTAAGATTTCAATTCCTAAGTCTGCCGAAAGTCTCCTACTCCAATTGGCTGCTACTTCCAAATCCCACGCATCTCCGTATGGATTTCCGAAAGCCATAGAAATATACACCACTAACTTTTTATTGTGCTGAATGCACCTGTTCTGAATCTCCTCTACCCGCGTCAACGACTCTTCAATAGAGGCATTCGTATTGCGCTGCTGAAAAGTTTCAGAGATCGAAAAAGGATAACCCAAATAAGCGATCTCATCAAAATTACAAGCATCATCTGCCCCGCGTTTATTCGCTACAATAGCCAATAATTCAGAGGTTCCATCCAATTCCAAACCATCTAATACTTCAGCCGTATCTTTCAACTGCGGAATAGCTTTTGGGGAGACAAAGCTTCCAAAATCTATAGTATGATAACCGACTTTTAAGAGTTGATTAATGTATGCTGTTTTAACTTCGGTTGGAATAAAATCATGCAAGCCCTGCATGGCATCCCTTGGACATTCAATGAGTTTAAGCATCTGTCTTCATTTTTAAAATGGCACGATTAATATTGCGTACTAAATTTGGTCCTTCGTAAATAAAGCCGGTATAAATCTGAACTAGATCTGCACCCGCTTCAATTTTGTCTAAAGCATCTTGTGCGGAATGAATTCCACCTACACCAATAATTGGAAAGGCTTTGTTCGAATTATCGGCTAAGTATTTTATAATGGATGTACTTTTATCTTTCACAGGCAAACCACTTACGCCGCCATTTCCGATTGCCTTTAGCTCTTCTTCAGACGTTTTTAACCCTTTGCGATCAACAGATGTATTGGAAGCAATAATACCGTCAATATCTGATTCTAGAACGATTTCTATCACCTCATCCAATTGAATTTTGTTCAAATCTGGGGCAATTTTCAATAAAATCGGGCGCTGTGTCTCAAAGGTTTCGTTCTTCTCAATTAAAGTGGTTAGTAAGTCCACCAAAAAATCTTTGCCTTGCAGCTTTGCCGTATCTCCTACATTTGGGCAACTTACGTTCACCACAAAATAATCAACATGCGCATGTAATTTCTCAAAGTTTTCTACAAAATCGGGCTTTGAAGTTTCGTTAGACGTGCTGGTGTTCTTCCCAATGTTTCCGCCAATAATTAGCTTGGTTTTCTTACCTTTTAAACGTTCTGAAATGGCATCAACTCCTTGGTTATTAAATCCCATTCGGTTAATTAAACCTTGATCCTTTTTTAATCGGAATAGTCTTTTTTTCGGATTTCCTTCTTGAGACCGCGGCGTCACGGTTCCAATTTCAACAAAACCAAAACCAAAATCTTCTAATTCATTTAAGATAAGGGCGTTTTTATCAAACCCAGCTGCAATTCCAACTGGATTTTTAAAGGTCAAACCAAAAACTTCTCGACTTAGTTTTGGATCATTTACAACATATTTTCTTCTACGCCATTGCTTGACACCAGAGATTTTTGCCGTCAACTTAATCATGCTAAAAGTAAAGTAATGAATAGACTCAGGGTCAAAAAGAAATAAAATTGGTCTGAGCAACGCTTTGTACATATCCCGGAAAGTTTATGCAAAGGTAATATAGCTTGGTTAATTGATAACTATGATTATTCCAAAAAACGAAAAGTTTTCAACTAAACTGTATTTTTCAATGGACAATTCTTTGATGATGTGATGTGTTTCATTTTGAGATGTTGCGGTTAACACAAGATCATAGTTGCTCACTACAAATTATTTATTGCTGATTGAAAAAAACTAATTGCCTCTTGCCTAAATCTATATTTTCGAGAGCTTTAGAACATGACGATCAGCATTCGCATCAACCACCGTTACGAAGTAGTTTCCTTTGCCAAGGTGCGCGCAATCTAACGTAATCTCTCCGATTGAGTCCTTTGTATAGTTGACCTGAATTGATCTGCCAGTTGCGTCTGATACAGTTACCGTTGCATTGTTTAAATCTAAGTCCGTGCTTTTAATGGTAACATTATTTGTAGCTGGATTTGGATAAAGGCTTAGCACAAGGTTATCTTTCTCTAAATCGTAAGCATTAGAAGCAGCATATATCGTGATTGGTGCTTTAAACATTCCACGGCCGTGTGTTCCAATATAGATTGAATTGGTGTGGTATTGAATCTCAATATCGTTAACTGATGTGTTTGGCAAACATCCGTACTTTCTCCACTCCGTTGACATATTGTCTAAATAGTATACGGCTCCATATGACCCCACAAAAACAGCACCTGGTATGTCATAATATAATTCTAATGACATAAAAGGTAGGTTTGGTAAATTGGATGAAATATTCGTCCAATTCTCTCCAGAATCATCTGATCGAAAAATCTTTTTATTCTCTATAAAACCGGCATAAGAGATGTAAACAACATCTTCATCTAATGGATCAACCTCTAAATCTGTGATGTCTTGAAAAACAGGAGTAATAATCGTTTGCCATTCGTCAACACCAGGTTCTTTTACATATAATGTTCTTCCTTTTGAGGCGTACAATTTATCTGAATTAGATGGCGCAATTGCCAATTGTTCTAAATCTGAAGTTCCAATTAATACAGGATCACCAACCGTCTCCCAAGTGTCACCGTTATTATCTGACGCGTATACTGAAGTGTATCCAATTAAAATACGGTTGTGGTCATTCGGATCAAGTTTAAAAGGTGTTTCCCAAGCTCCTTCTTCATCTTCTGGTTTGATGTTAGTATTATCTCCATCCTCCCATCTTCTGATGCTTCCATACTGATAACTCCAATATCTTTTATTCGCATTTTCAGAATCAATATCTTGCCCCATTCCATCTCCTGTTTGCGCATATCTCCACCATTCTCCGTCATCTCCTCTAAACACATTACCACAATCTTGTGATCCGCCACCTAGAACGTCATCTTCTGTTTGAGAAACAGCAATATCATAATATTGTGTGATAATTAAATCTGTAGATAAATTATCAAATCCATTCGTCGCTGCATTATGGCTGAAAATTCCGCCATCATTGCAGTAATAGATATGATCTGGATGTAAAGGATTCACAAATACGTTCCGTTGATCAACGTGAATATGTGGTAAATCATAATGACCTAACCAATGTGTGCGAACTGTAAAATTATCACCAAAATCAGTTGATGAATGCACCTCTAAGTTACCCACACTCAAAACATTTTCACTACCTGGTGCAAATTCAACCACCATATTTGATTGTGGTAAATCTTTTGTTTCAAAAGTCAAGCCGTCGTCCGTAGATGTATGTATGTTTGAATTATGAGTAGCGACAAGTCTGCTTGACCCATCCATTAATGAAACGGCTATTCTTACATGGCCCGATCCAAAATCAGTAATCAGAACAAAGTTTTCTCCTCCGTCATTACTTCGGTAAAATTGTCCTGATCCTCCACCTGCATAAACAAGATCTGGATTACTATGACTAAACTTAACTGAACGCATATCTCCGGATTGAACTAATTCAGAGGTTGCGAAAAAATCTGTACTTCTAAAAATCCCATCAGAAGTTGCTGCCAATACGACATTACCATCTGTTGGATCTTGATCCAAATAATAAATTCGATTATTTGCTGTTAACTCCCACGATAAAGAAGTTGGAGAAAATGTAACACCACCATCCGTTGAAGCATAAATTCCAATACTTGTTGGGCCATACCACACGATATCACTCAATGAAACGAGCATATTATTTGGATTTTCAGGGTCGATAATAATTCCAGATACAGCAGCTAAAGGCAAATCATCATTCACTAAAACATGCGATTCTCCACCGTCCGTTGTTTTCCATAACCCACCCCATGCAGCACCTACATAATAGGTGTCCGGATCAGTTGGATGAAAGGCCAAAGAACTTGTTCGCCCTTGATCGATTTGCCAACCCATATTGCTTTTATAATTAATATTTGTCCACTCAATCGTAGCATCACTGTCTGCACAAGTAGCGTCACGCGAACCTCTCTTTTTTGCCGCTTCGCGCGCAGATTTTGTAAAATCTCCTAGCGTTCCATCCGCATTTAAATTATTTTTCCAAAAAGAACACCACCGTTGATATTTTACAAAAGCCCCATCTCTAAACTCACCTTCAGTTAATTCAACAGGAGTTAAATCAGGATATTTCATTTCGAAATAAGCATCCGCAGCAGTTGTTATTTCAACATAGGTTTTACCTGAGGTAAATAGATTTTCTAAATAGACTTTTGCTGGCTGATTGATATCACTTTGCGTTTGCGCATAAGATTGAACATTATTTAGGCATACAATAAAGGTAAGCAGCACAAATCGTTGGAAAATTCTCATAAGACAGCAATTAAAATATTAATTAGTAGTTTTTTAAGATTGCGAAGATAAGTAAATAAAACGATCGTCTCATGAGATTATGAGGGTACTCTTGTAATCTTATTTGATTGTAATTACAATTTGTAACAGCGCTTATACTTACATTTAATTCTTCCCGAACGCATATCTGTAATGTTTCGAATGAAAGAAATATTTAGGAATAGATATCCGTCTTTATGTTTCGAATCGCCTCTTAGATTCTCCCGCATGCGTCCACGTAGGGAACGCACCAGTAGATGGATCGGCGAAATAGGCCGAGTACTGCTGTAAGATGCTTGAATAAGATCATTGTCAAAATAAACGCCACTTACATCATTTAAATAATCTGTAAAAGTTTGGGTATAGCTTAGCCCGAAAGATATTCTCCAAAGCGGATCTAATCCAATTTTGTATCCAACTCCCAAAGGAATTCCTAAACCAATTTTTCTATATTCAGTTCCACCCCCAGTCAAACCTTGTCCTTCTGTATGAAGTGGTCTTAAATTCGTCCAACCACCGTCGCCGGGTCCTTGTGGTATAAATCCGAAACCAGTCACGCCAGTAAATACATAGAAGAGCGTGTTCTTATTCCGCATTCCTTTTAGGCCTTGAATTTTATGACATGCGCCATAACGTTCATTACCGAATACAATAAATTATAAATGTTGAGAAAATTCAAAAAGATGTGTACGGAAGCTGAGATTTCTATTCCGGCGAGTGGGTTCGTTCGTCAACGCGTCGTGACCTTTTAGTACGGCGTATTGAATAAAAGTTTTAGTCGCCCATAGGCCTGATAATCGATAGCGAAAGCCAATATGACCTGATGGCCGTGTGGTGTTCCAATCAATGTCGACTGGAATGTAATGCGTTCCAATGCGGTTTAAACCTCCCAAATCTCCTAAAAAGTTGGAGGCTCCTGCTCGAAAAATGAGTTCCTTTCTTTGAGTTTTCCAGTGATCCGATCTTGTAAAATGTGAACCTTGTCCATACCCCGCTGCATCTGCTAATAGAAGAAAAAATAAGTGTATTTATTTTTTTGAGGTCACGCATTATTACACACAATTACTATAATTAGTGCAAATGTATACATTCCAAGTTATTTGTAAAAAACCGAAGCGCTTTTCAACGAAAAAATAAAACACGCTAATGAACAATTATTATTGGCTATCTAACTCAATGACATTTAGTTCATTAAAACGTATCGAAGTGGATTTAACCTCACTTCTGCGCCGCTCTTCACTTTACCTCGAATATTTTCAAAATAAATGGTTTCTCCCTGCCCCACACTTTCAAGTGCATTTTTCATATCTTCATTAAGCTGGTTGCCTTCTTCAGCAAATACTTTCCCGCCTAATCCATCGATTAAATGCAATTCAAAGTGGATGATATTTACATCTCCTTCTGTGGTGATACCTTTATTATCCAATAATTCGTTTCTTGTAATTGAACCGCCCATTTTGTTACTAATTCTGGGACTCTTGCTCATACGCGGATCCGACATAACTTCAGCTATTTCATCGACTACTGGAACAACTTCGGTCACTATTTCTTCTGTATTGTTGGTCGTAACATCTGCTAGACTTTCAATGACATTGGTTTCGATTGGGTTTTCAAAGGTATTAGTTTCTTCTATTGGCGTTGTATTTTGTAAGTTAATTACTATGGTTTTTTTCGCTAAATCGTCAAACGACTGCTTGGATTTCGGATTCATGACAATGAAATTATTATCGGGAACCGTCAAGTTTGGAGGGGCGTCTGTATTCAACATATCGGTTGAGACCTGATTTTCTGTTGAATTCTGAAACGCTAATGTTCCTCCAATTATTAATCCTAATGAGGCTATACCTGTGGTGCCAAAAAACCAACTCTGTTTATAAAATGGTTTTGACATTATTTGGTGTTTGCGCACGACAGAATCGAAATTTTTTCCTGCCGTGATTTCGTCTGCATTCAGTTGCGGGCGATCCAAATTAATCTTTCTATTTTTCATACCCTATTTGATTAAATATTTTTTTCATTTTGTTGATTACTCTATGCGATTTTACTTTTGCGTTGTTTTCGGTAATGTCCAATATCTCTCCAATCTCCTTAAAAGATCGTTTTTCAAAGAATCTGAGCTCGACCATCTGAACCTCGTCTTCTTTTAATTTTTTGATCATTTGAATCAAAACCTTTCTTGTATCTTCTGATGTGTCCTCTTCTATCTCATCAATCATTTCTGATAGATTAGATGTATCCACGTTTACAGTTCTTCTCGCCTTTTTATCACGGAACGATTGGTATAGCTCGCTTTTAGCAATTCTATACAACCAAGATGCAAAAGGAACTCCACGATACTCATATTTATGAATATTGTTCAGCGCTTTTAAGAATACTTGGCTTGCAATGTCGTAAGCAGTTTCTTTGTCATCTATCCGTTGATAGATGTATCTCAATATCTGTTCGTAGTACTTATTGTACAATGGCTCAAAGCCACGAGGATTTTCCTGAGCATACTTTATCCACTTCAGCTCCATTAACAGCTTATCCTCCGTATGGTGATAAATCGGGTTAGTCGGCATAATTGTTTGTTTGGTTTTAATTTCTTTGCATTTGTATAACAACCATCTTGCATTTGGTTACACGATTTATTGCAAGATTGCTGCCACAATTAAATGAACGGAAATCTTTCGGTTTTATTGCGTGCTGCAACCCTCGAATAATAAGGGAATGAAACCACATAATAAAAATACAAAAAAAATTATTTTTTCCCCATTATTCCAATTTCTAAAGGTTTTACCTTCAATCAATGAGAATAAAACGTACGGTTATTTATTTGTTTTTGTCCGCCCTTTTTGTGTTGTTTATCAGCCAAGAAATTGTGATTCAACAAACCCAAAATCAAATCTATTCGAAGATCGATTCAATTCCATATCGGGAATTTGCATTAGTATTGGGTACAAATAAGAAGGGATTAAACGGACATAACCCCTACTTCAAGTAACGGATGGATGCGACAATTGCGCTTTACAATTCCCAAAAAGTTTCAAAAATAATTGTGAGTGGTGATAATTCTGTCACCGCTTATAACGAAACGGAAGACATGACTGATTATTTAGTGGATGCTGGCGTTCCTATAAGTGCCATTATTAAAGATTATGCAGGCTTTAGAACGCTCGATTCGGTTGTAAGAGCAAAAAAGGTTTTCGATTGCCAATATGTAACGATTGTTTCGCAACAATTTCACAATCAACGCGCCTTGTTCATAGCTAATTATTGCGGTTTAAATGCTATTGCATTTTCTGCTGTGGACGTGCAATCGCGCAAAAATTACACCCACGTTAGGGAATACTTGGCAAAGTGTTTAGTGATTTTTGACTTATATGTTTTTAATCGGAGTCCTAAATTTCTGTGATAATTTGTGGTATGGACCTCTTATTCTTTTTCTGCATTTAAAGAAAACGTGGTAAAATCTTCGTAGCCACTAACATTGGTTCTTCTACTTAGAAGTAATTTACCCGAATCTGTGCAGAGTTGAGTGCTGTATTGTTTCGGTGCAAAATAACCTGAATTGTCTTGCGCATAAACCGTTTCAGAGAAAAAATCTGGAATTTCAAATTCGCATATTAAGGAATCACTCATAAATCATTGCTTTTGTATACTCTAGTTATTGTTTAATAAAATCATTCGTTCCGTAAATGGGAAAGTCGTTAATCCGAGCAGTGTTACCATTATAATATAAGGGCGCGCTTCTTCTGCTATTTTTGCCATACCAAGCAATCGAATAAGACAATAAGAAATTTAAGGGTGTGTATACCGTATAGGTTAAGATCTTAGTCAAGATACAATTATGGTTCAACTTCTAAATCTTCTCTATTTCTGTTAACGTGTTTTTAAAGCACAAAGTTGGGATAGCGATTTAAACTTAAATAAATTATCATTCAAAAACTGTTGATTCGATTGAATTAAGTGGATGCACAAAATCTTCAAAAGTCTATTTTTTTTCTAAACGTATCTTGTAAATCAAAAGTTCTTTTCTAAATTCTTGGGAAATTCACAAAAAATAATGCACAAAAAAATCATTCTTTTCATCTCCCTACTTTCTATTGCTGCGGTAAGCTGCAAAAAACGACCCACTGCGTGTATGGAGTTAAGTGAGACAAATTTGGCTGTAGGCACCTCAATTGATATTAAATCTTGCTCTTAAAACACATTGAGTTTAGCCTGGTTTTTTGAAGGGCCAGCTGGTGCGCCTGAAAATGACGTCGCGTCTTCAGATATAGAATTTTCGCAAGCCTTTAGTCAAACAGGAGTCTATAAAGTGAAGCTTTATGCTTATCGCGAATTTTCTTTTATGGGAGAGGTTTCAATTGCTATTGAGGAGATTGTTGTTTTTTAGAATCAAAATTCATTTTCTTTTAAACCATCTTTTTATCCAATTTGACTTTTCTTTAGCTGGGTCAATCATTTCTTCTTTCCAACTTCCATCTGCTCTTCTTGTTGCCCGTATATTGCCAACTTCCATTACCTGACCTTCACCATGATTTATAAATTCAAGCAAGTCTTGCGTGGTCCACACGATCTCAGAATCTCCCTTTAATTGAATCGATAATGCATAATCACTTCAGTAGTTCCAACATATTCGATTTGAGTCTTTGATGGAGTTGTAAATCCCACACAGGTTTCATCTTTCAATGCAATATTGGCGCCCTTCGTAATTTCATTGTCAATAAATCTTACATTATCTCCAAATTCAATAATCATGTTTTTTGTAATTGTGCCTTTTCTAGGCTACAGTTCGTACAAACCAATATTCGGTGTTGATCTCATTACCCCCTCTATATCCATTGAGTTTGAGAATCCAGGATCTCCAGCATTTCTGCAAGGCGAACCAATGTCCAAATGAAAATCATCTAAAGAAGGATCAATAAAAATTGGATTCACATTCCAAATGACAGATGGAGAATAGTTGGTGTAATCGTAAATCTCTTCTCGCCTCATTAAACTGGCGTTAAATTCAAAATCCATTGTAATTCCGTCTAAAGTGTCGACTTCTATTTCGTTGGCAGCATTGCCGTAGAATATGCAATTATCAAATCTAGAATCTACCACGCTTGAGACATAAGCTACGCCTTCAAAAACATACCAGTTTTTCAATTTAAAGGCGGCTCCACCTCTCCCACCAGCCCAATAGTTCACAAAATTGCAATGCCTGAAATTATAAGTGCCGCCAGCAAACAAAAAGGCTGAATTAATACCGGCCTTACCAAATTGACAGTTTTCTGCCACCACGTTTGGACTAGCAACTAGTAGCAAATTATAGAAATCTGAATTATCAATAATAGTATTTGTTAAGTTAAGCGTTAATACCGATTGTGTTGTATCTATCTGAAGACCGACCGCCGCGTTTTTAATTACGGCATAATTGATCGAACTTGTATTCGCAGAAATCATTCGAATCCCCGTCCATTGTCCAGATAAATTATCATAAAAACCTTCGAGACGATCGCCTTGAAAAACGACTTCGTTTCCTAATTCTCCCTGAACAGTAAGTGTACTCTTATAAACAATAAACTCTGCGCCTTTATGTCCGTGAATTTGAGTTCCCGGAGGAATGGTTAATGTTAAATTAGAATCTATTGTTGGAAAACCGACCGCAACACGCCCATATAATACATGTGGCTTATCATTATTCCACAATTCAATTTCATCTGCCACTAATTCATTGGCATGAAAATAGGCATCTTGTCCCCAAACATCAACGTTAAGGTATTGATTTAAGCCATTGGTCAAAAATCGAATAGAATCTGAAATCACTAGGGGATTACTTACATTATTAACTTCTAAAGTCACTTCAATAAACCCATAAAGCGAATCTTTTCCAGCCAACTCTAAATTTTCGTGATAAATGTCCGGTACACCATCAAAATTTATTCTGAAAGGCGAATCCTCACCACCCATTAATTGAACTTCGTCAATATTAATGGTACCAGCATTGTTATTATAAACCTTAAAGCGCTTTGTTGTTGACCCTATTGTTGTGAAAACAGTGTCGAACAAAACAGTGTCTTGCGAAAAATCTAAGTGATTCTTAGTGAAGTTTTTATCCTTTTTACAAGAAACAGAAGCTGCAGCTATGAGGACAAAGCAAGAAATTATTATTAATCGCATATTTTATTAATGATCGTACAAAGGTAATTACGTTATTTTAGTTTTTTTATTTTATCGAAGAAAATAATCTTGATTTAAAAAAAAATACTAAATTTGCACCTCGATTTTGCGCAACTTTGATGATACATAGCGAAATCATTATTTAGAAAAGATGAAATTAAATTAAAATAAGATGAAAAAGGGAATCCATCCAGAAGAATACAGATTAGTTGTTTTCAAGGATATGTCAAACGGATACAAATTTATATCTAGCTCTTGTGCCGCTTCAAACGAGACAGAAGCTTGGGAAGACGGAAACGAATATCCTTTAATTAAATTGGATATCTCTTCACAATCGCACCCTTTCTTTACAGGTAAAATGCAATTTGTAGATACGGCGGGTAGAATTGATAAGTTCAAAAACCGTTACGGTAAGAACATGAAGAAATCGTAAAAATTTTTATAACTTAGTAACCCGTATTGACATTGTCGATACGGGTTTTTTTATATCCTTTTTTATGCAAGTAATTTTCGACGACAACGGATTACACAAAAGTTTAGCTCCTTTTACCTTAACGCGCCCTGTGGCTGAAATTAGGTTTGGAATAATGACGATTAGAGAATCGTGGGCGTATTATTTTGATTTTCATGGTGTTGATTATGAAACGGCATACCTCACAGAGGACTATCTAAATGCCAAATTCAAAAAGGGGAATTTGGAGGACGATAGTTTAATTATTGCCGGAAATTATAAAGCTACGCCGAGTTTAGTGAAAGAAGTGTTGGCATTAAAAAAAGGAGAAGGACTATTCTTTAACGGCGTTCGATTGGCGCAAAAAGGGCAAACGGTCGAAACAGAAATAAATACGACTGCTGAAGATTTACTTTCAATTGAAAAATCTTGGCACATCTTTCAACGAAATGATGAGGCTGTTGAATCAGACTTTGAAATATTAACTTCCAATAAAACCAGCCAAGTTCTCAGCGAAACAAATCGCAGCAATAATCCTGAAAACATATTTATAGCAGAAGGTGCCAAAGTTGAACATGCCATATTAAACGCTTCAACAGGCCCCATTTATATTGGTAAGGATGCCGAAGTGATGGAAGGCGCTATGATAAGAGGACCATTTGCTTTGTGCGAAAAAGCCGTGGTAAAAATGGGCGCCAAAATATATGGCGCCACAACAATTGGCCCTGAATGTAAAGTTGGTGGAGAAGTTTCGAATTGTGTTTTCCAATCCTACTCAAATAAAGGGCACGACGGATTCCTTGGGAATTCTGTAATAGGCGAATGGTGCAATTTAGGCGCCGACACCAACTCAAGTAACTTAAAAAACAATTACTCAAATGTTAAGGTGTATTCTTATGTTACCAATCAAATTGAAACATCTGACATACTATTCTGCGGTTTATTAATGGGTGATCATTCTAAAACAGGAATTAATACCATGTTAAATACAGCCACTGTGGTTGGTGTAAGTGCTAATATTTTTGGAGGCCGATTTCCAGCTAAATATATTCCATCATTTACTTGGGGTGCTATTGAAAAAACAGATCTTTTCGATAAAGAGAAAGCCTTTCAAGTTGCCGAAAATATGATGCAACGCCGTCACAAAGCTTTCACCGAAGGGGATAAATCAATCCTAACCTATATTTTCGATCGTTTGGCATAGTGATTGAGCTATTAGGGTGTAGCATGAAACAAACAGCTACGACAAGTTTCTAAGTACCTTTTGACAGACAAAAAGTGCAATAAAATTCTTGAAGTGCCAAATTGACAAAAAAACTGAATTTATGTCTGACTCGACAAAGAGTGAATTTTTTGCTCTCTCAAATATATTAGATCAAGATCCTGAATTTATTCCATTAATATCGGAAGAAGAAGAGGATTCATTGAATAAAGAATCAATTCCAGATTTGCTCCCTATTTTAGCTTTAAGAAATAACGTATTGTTTCCGGGTGTAGTGATTCCAATTACAATTGGAAGGGACAAATCGATTAAACTAATTGAAGACGCTTATAAAGGCAATAAAACAATTGGTGTTATTTCGCAAAAAAAGACGGAGATTGAAGATCCTGTTTCTGGAGACTTGAACAGAATTGGAACGGTTGCTCGAATTCTTAAGCGACTAAAAATGCCGGATGGCAGTACCACTGTTATCATTCAAGGAAAAAGACGCTTTGAAGTCTCTGAATTTGTATCAGAAACGCCCTATTTTAAAGCTGCTGTAAAAGGATTGAATGACGAAAAAGTAGATGTCACAGAAGATAAGAACAAGGCTTTGGTTTCCTCTATGAAAGAGATGGCTATGCGAATTATTAAAGATTCGCCAAATATTCCTTCGGAAGCTACTTTTGCGATTAAGAATATTGAGAGTCCTACTTTCTTAGTGAATTTTGTGGCTTCTAATTTAAGTTCTGAAGTTGGCATAAAACAAGAAGTTTTAGAGATTAGTTCAATTGCAAAACGAATTGAAAAAGTCATTGGAATGTTGGCCATTGAAATTCAGATGCTGAACATGAAAAACGAGATCCAAACCAAGGTTAAATTTGACATGGATCGTCAGCAACGTGAATACTTTTTGAATCAACAAATTCGAACCATACAAGATGAATTAGGTGAGAATCCAGGGGAAAGTGAAATCAAGAATTTTGAAAAAAGAGCCCAAGAGAAAAAATGGCCTAAAAAGGTTCAAAAGAGGTTTGAAAAAGAATTAAAAAAACTCGGTAGAATGAATCCTCAAGGGGCTGAATTCTCTGTGCAGATTAACTATATCGACTTGGTTTTAGACTTGCCATGGAATGAAATGTCAGACGACAATTTCAATTTAAAGCACGCCAAGAAAATATTAGACCGCGACCATTTTGGTTTAGATAAGGTAAAAAACAGGATTTTAGAATACTTGGCGGTGATCAAGTTGAAACAAGACATGAAGTCCCCTATTCTTTGTTTATACGGACCTCCGGGCGTTGGTAAAACATCATTGGGCAAATCAGTTGCCGAAGCATTGGGTCGTAAATATGTACGTATGTCATTGGGCGGCGTGCATGATGAAGCAGAGATTCGTGGCCATAGACGTACCTATATTGGGGCTATGCCAGGTCGTATCCTTCAAAACATCAAAAAAGCAAAAACCTCTAATCCGGTATTTGTTTTAGATGAGATTGATAAAGTCGGACGTGGTCATCAAGGAGATCCCTCCTCTGCCCTATTAGAAGTATTAGATCCGGAACAAAACGGTGCATTCAACGACAACTTTGTTGAATTGGATTATGATTTATCAAACGTGCTTTTTATTGCTACGGCAAATAATTTATCTACCATTCAAGGTCCATTAAGAGACCGAATGGAAATTATAGAAGTGAACGGATATACCGTTGAAGAAAAAATTGAAATTGCAAAGCGTCATCTTATCCCTAAACAATTAGAGGCGCATGGAATTACAAAAAAAGACATCTCCCTTTCCTCAAAACTATTGGAAAAAATAGTGGAAGAATACACCGGTGAATCTGGCGTAAGGGGATTAGAAAAACGCATTGCATCAATTGTTCGTAACCGAGCAAAAGAAATTGTGATGGAAGAAAAGTATATCGCTAAAGTAACAGAAGATCAATTGGCGAAAATATTAGGACCCGCACACGGAAAAGATAAATATTTCGGGAATGAATTTGCAGGCGTTGTTACAGGTTTGGCTTGGACTCAAATTGGCGGAGACATTTTATATATCGAAACCAGCTTATCTCGCGGAAAAGGAAAATTGACATTAACTGGGAATTTAGGAGATGTCATGAAAGAATCAGCCGTATTAGCGCACCAATATCTAAAAGCAAACGCCGAGGAATTTGGAGTAGATCCCGAAATTTTTGACAAATGGGATGTGCATGTACACGTACCAGAAGGCGCCACTCCAAAAGATGGGCCATCTGCCGGAATTACAATGCTAACAGCAATTACCTCAGCCTTTACACAGCGCAAAGTACGCAAGTATTTAGCCATGACGGGGGAAATCACTTTAAGAGGAGCCGTGCTACCAGTTGGCGGAATCAAAGAAAAAATTCTAGCCGCTCGCCGCGCAAACATTAAAGAAATTATATTGTCTGCTAAGAATGAAAAAGACATACTAGACATCAATCCGAGCTATTTAAAAGGACTCGAATTCCATTACGTAAAAACAATGGACGAAGTCTTGAAGATTGCTCTTTTACAACAAAAAGTGAGCAAGGCGAAGTCGATTGTATAAGATTTGTTATTTAAATAATAAAAAAATTAAACTTGGGACTGTCTTAATGGTGCTACATATTGAAAAATTTGATAACTGTTTTGAAATTTTACTTGAAAACAATTCTACTATTCTATTAACTTTTGATGTTTGTAAATCTCTTTTGGTTGAGGAAGTGTGATTTTTTCATTGGCTACAACGGTTTGGCTAAACTGCGTTTTAATGCAGTTTAGGTTTTGTTATGCTTATCCTTCTATTTAATAGTCAGCGGTGTTTCGATTAATTATTCTTATTGTTTCTGGATTGTCCATACCATCAGGATGTTTTGTGAAAAAGACATAATCCGTTTTGTACTTATCCCAGCCAGACATTGCACAGCAACCATAATTAATATAATTAACCATAAGTCCGTTAAACTTATCTGAGTAATGTGGGACAGAAAGAGAATGTTGTGATACTTCTGTTAAAACACCGCCAAACCAGAAAACATCATGCTTGTTTTTGGTGCTGTCAGAAATGAAAAACGCAAATGTGCGGCTGTCAGAAACAAATGGACCTCGTGATTGGAAGATCATATCTTCTATGTTGTCATTATTCAAATCTGCGAAAATATAATCTTCAGGATAGGTGAAAAAAGAAGAGTCTTCTGTAGAGTAATTGGTTCCATCTAGGCCTTGTAAGTAGCCTGTTAACCAATAAAAATATATTCCTTCTCCCCACTCAGCTGTATCAATTTCCATTTTGATTTTGAATCCATTGATTTTTTCTAGTACTAATTGACTTGAATAAATTTTTCCTGAAGGATAGACTTCATTTATCTTCTTCAAAGTATAGTGTTGCTCATACTCTTCAGCTAATTGAGCTAAAATAGCCGTCGGCATAAACCCTGCAAGAAAGGATACGATTAATAATTTTTTCATTTTTATTTATTTAGTTAAGCATGACGTACGGCTAAAACCCATATGAGTTTTATTCCTTTTATCCGCCTCAGGCGCATGTGCCACTCCCCCAACAATAAACTTGAAATGAAAATCCATAATTGGGATAATGGCAATACGGAAAGATAGCAATAAAATCATTACAAGTTGCCAGAATTCCAGAAAACTGACCAAAGGCTTATTTTACCGCCAAACAGGCTAAAACAGCCATGTAATTCGAAGCCCGCCAACTTATAAACGCCGCAACTTAAATAGGATAGCTCAATTGAAACGGGTAGCGTTTATTCATATTTCGATAGCGTACAATCTCCGTCGCAATAGGCACGCAGTTTTCCTTTATAGGTCCAGTTATAAAGGTTGTTCAATTTGAATTCAAAGTAATATGTACGAATATATGTTTCATAAACAACGTCTATTATTCTGATGTTATTAGAATCAAAGGCGTGATCGCCAAACAGAATGATATTGCCTTTTGTGTCTATTAAAAAACGGCATTCGAAAAAATAATAGTGCTCGTGAAATGTGGAGTCATTTTTTTTAAGTATTTTCATACTTATCTGGTAGGTTGAATCTTCTGCGAAAACGGAATTTAGAGCATTTTTGCAATATTTAATGGTATCAAAATACTCCGAAATTTCCTTATCCTTCGATTCAAATTCGCACTCAAAACTGTTCCCAGTATATTTTGAATAGGGTTAGGTATTACCCGAATCATTCTCCTTTTGCGCAAGCGAAAACTGATGAATAAAAACGATACAAATCAAAATGGATATCCACATAATTTATTTTGCGCAATTATACCGCTCTAAAAATAAATTACGTGTCCTTTGCATGCCGCGCACTACCTGACCGCCAAACGTTCTAAAACCGTTTCGCCATTCACGTCCATTTCTAACATGTAAACGCCCGTACTTAAATCGGAAAGCTCAATGGAGACCTGCGCTGTATTTGGTTGAGCTTGATGCACCAATTTACCATCTGCTGAATAGATGCGTAGGGCATCTATCGCCTGGTTGGCAGTCACTTGGAAGTTACCATTGTTCGGATTTGGATAAACGTTGAAAATTACCGGTTCGTTCGCCGTGAGCGCTGAGAAGAACTCAACCGTAGTTTCACTGCCGTGACTTTCGTTATAAAAAGTTCCGCTTCCGTTGGCTTTTAACTTGGCAGCTTTCACCATGTAAATGTATACCCCCGCATCTGGAACGGACATATCCGTATAAGTCGTTTCTTCAATGATATCGGAATTTACCTTGCTCCATAAACCGCCTTCTACTCGGCGATAAACATTATAGCCATCCACACTTCCGTCTGTACTTGCCGCCCAATTGATAATTGTTTTTTCTGCATCAGTTGCAGCCGCAACAACTCCTGGAGGTGCAACATAATACATTCTTACTGTTGGATCGCCTAATTGCGTTACATAAGTGCCTTCGTAGGTCACAATATCACCGCCACCCAAGGTGAGTGAAAAATAGTCTGAAAACAGGTCTTGCGAAAGTTGTGCTGAAAAGCCAATATTCGCGCCTAATGCCATGTGCTGATAATGAAAGTTTGGTCGACCTGCCCAAGAGCAAGCTAATGTTCTACCTCCAGCAATTGATGCACGGAGTATGTTGTTTGGTGTATCCCAATCGCCAAAATTACTACCATAAAGCATAGTAAAGGTCGATTCGTTAAATCCATCTGCAATGTGATTCGTTGTTAAAGCAGAACCGCCATTAATACCATTTGCCAAAGAATAAGTTCCGTTACCTGAGCCATAAGACCATAGATAATCCGCTCCACTATTTAAAGTTCCCCAATAATCCAACTCTTCCACGTCATCTGGTCCAAAAAATGCGGTAAAGTTTCGAATGGCATTTTGAGCAAATCCTTCTAATACAAACTCCACATCCCCCTGATCAAACAAACCTCTATCTGTTGGGATATAGTTTGCCATTTTAAATTCATGCGCCTTGTTCAAATAATTCCGCATTAAATCTTCTTCCGACTCATCAAAAGTGTTTAAATTGTAAAAATCAACCCGACTCACTTGCAAGGTCACCTGTGATGGCATAACACTTTGATCAAATTTGCCATCCCCTGGTATATTATCATTTCGTGGATCAATTGCCGTTACGGTATTCACCTCCGTATCCGTCCATTCACCAAACATATCTGCATAATACAAATCTGCAGGCCATGCACCGCGGTGATAATAAATAAAATCAGGATATAAATTTCCAGAATAAGGCACTGCAACATGCCCAAGAATATACAATCCAACCAAATTATTTAAAGCTGCATATTGCGCCGAAATTAGATCCTTAACTTCAGGTGGAGTTGCTGTTGAATCAACAACGAGCGTAGTGACCATCCAACCATCCGTATACATGTCATATTCTAAAATATCCAATTCGGCAGTTAAAGCATCAGCATGGCGCTCATCTAACAATAACAATAAATCACCTTTGTTCGGATTTAGCGTGGCTTTAATGCCTGAATTAATATAACTCCAAGCATTTACGCCTCCCCCCGTTCGCAACTGATTCATATATTCATACGACCGCCCAATCACCACATTGGTATCCGTAAATTCCAACGTTCCACCTGCAGCAACACTTCCAATACTCGTTCCCCAGCCCACGGTTCCTTTTTCCTTCTTCCAAATAAAATAGGTTTCTCCGCCCACAGCGTTTGGCAGCCATTTTAGCGTGATGGTCGAAGCACCTTCGTCCACCTCAGCCCACATTTGAACGGTCCAATTATGAGAACCATCTTGAGCAAAAGAACCAAACGAAATAAAGAGAATAAATAGCGTAATAATTGATTTCATAAGTAGTAGTTTATTCGAATGAATATACCAATTTTAATTGTCACATAGAAATCTATTTTAAATACAATCAGAATGTTAATATTGGCAATAAGTCAGAAACCTAGTAATCTATTGAATTTGTAGCGTATATAGCACATCTTAATTTTAACAATTTAAATTACGATTGTTAATATTTTTTGTGGGACTTGGCCTTGTAAGGCCTGAAAAAGTAACACTATGGAGAATACTCTCAGAATCATTATTTCTGGATTTGGGACATTAATGATGACGACATAGGCGATCAATTTTGTGAAGGAGCTGTAGACGGATCACCCGTTGGTGGATTGTATAATAACTGGGGAGATGAACCATACGATTTTGGCGATTCGCAAGATGGAGCGGCAATGTCTGTGAACGGATGGCCCTTATGTATTGCGGGAGAATGGAATGATGTGAATGATGATGCCAATGAATTATTCTTTTTTGTTGAATATGAGCACGTAGATGGAATTGAAGAAGAAAATCAATCTTCGATCAGCATTTATCCGAACCCCGTATCTGATTTATTGTTCTTCACCGTGGATGTTAATGTGCAAATTGAATGATTCGTTTTTATGACGCGGCCGGACAAGTTGTTCAGATAAATACCGAGAACTGGACGGAAGGAGTTGACGTTTCTGGATTGTAAGGCGGTACATATTTTATCGAAATCAAGTTGGAGGACGGTGTGATATTTACTGAAAAGTTCATAAAATAGACCCGCATTGGCATATTCAGACTACCTTTGGGCAAAATTGTGAATTGTGACTTTTGAAGATTTAAATTTAGGCAGACCTTTAATGAATGCATTGGGAGATTTGGGGTACACTACCCCTACTCCAATTCAACGTGAAGTATATTCTACTATTCTTGCTGGTAAAGACGTTGTAGGAATTGCACAAACAGGTACAGGTAAGACATTTGCTTATATTTTGCCTGTTCTCAGACATCTTAAATACTCTGAACAAAAACACCCACGTATTCTTGTATTGGTTCCCACCAGAGAATTGGTGGTACAAGTGATGGGAGAAATTGAAAAACTATCCACCTATATTAATGTTCGAATTAAAGGAGCATATGGTGGAACCAACATCAATACGCAAAAACAAAACGTTTATGACGGATGCGATATTTTAGTCGCCACACCTGGCCGTTTATTAGACTTGGCTTTATCTAGTGTATTGCGATTGAAGCACATTCAGAAACTCATTATAGACGAGGTTGATGAAATGTTGAACCTTGGTTTTAGAACACAACTCACCAACTTATTAGATATCTTACCAGAGCGCAGACAAAACTTACTTTTTTCTGCGACCATGACCACAGATATTGATGCGGTGATAGATGCCTTTTTTAATACACCTGAAAAATTCATAATTGTTCCACAAGGAACGCCATTAGACAATATTGAACAACGCATTTATCGCGTGCCGAATTTCTATACAAAAATTGATCTTTTAGAACATTTATTAGCAACTGACGAAACAATGACGAAAGTGTTAATTTTCGCAGAGAGCAAACGCTTAGTCGATCGTTTAGAAGAGAAAATAGCCGAAAATCACCCCAACCAAATTGGTGTGATACACTCCAATAAATCACAGAACTACAGACTGCGTTCAATTGAACGTTTTCAAAATAACGCCCATAAAATTTTAGTGGCAACCGACTTAATTGCAAGGGGGATTGATTTCGAAGATGTCACGCATGTCATCAATTTTGACACACCAGATTTTGCAGAAAATTATTTGCACCGTATTGGACGAACAGGAAGAGCAGAAGCTAAGGGAGTGTCAATTATTTTTACAAACGAGGTTGAAGAGGAATATCAAGCAGCTATTGAAGCCCTAATGAATTATAAAATTCCTCAGTTTGATTTGCCAGAAGGCGTTGAAATTTCAACTATTTTTACACCAGAGGAACAACCCAATTTAGCGGATAAAAACTATTTACCTGAAGTAACTCGTAAAGGCGTTAAGAAAGAAACTCATCAGAAAAAAGACAAAAATTTAAAAGAAAACAAAGGAGGTTCTTACCGCGAAAAAATTAAGGCAAAGTATAAGAAACCAAAAACACGCGGTCAAAAACCACGAGGGAATAAGAAGCGGTAATTTCTAGTTCTTAACTTGTTCAGTATGCCATTTTTTATAACCTACCATCCCCAGTAATCACGGTAATCCTGCAATGTATTGAAGGTTATGAAATTGTACGTGCTCTTTTTTCGATTGGTTGAATTTTCATCATATATATCGTAATACTCGCATTCAATAATCTCGTTTCCATCATAACCGTAAACTCCCTTTTTTCCATTTCGAGTCACATAAAAATAGTTTTGTGTATAGTCCCCATTGTGGATATGCTCCTCTATGGATTGCTCTTGAATGGGAATGAGCTCCTTTAAGAACGTCATATCTGATGCTGTCGCAGGTTCCAGGAGAATAACCGCTTTAAATTAGAATAACGCTGTAGCCATACCTGCTGATTCTTTTTAAAGAGAAAATATTCCTTGAATGCTGGCTGAGTTTCTCCAATAAATCTTGCAAGACATTGAATCGTATCATAAATGGCTGGAATTATGACTTTTCCTTTCGCATTCAAAACCCCCATTTTACCCTCTTTTTTAAATCGCAAGTAGTTTTTAGCAAGTTTGCCGTTTTTCGCTGAAAGATAGAACTGATCTATAAATTCATAGTCGTCGGCTTTAATAACCTCGAACATCTTATTCTTTGGCAGGTTGTCATAGGTGAGTTGAATACCCATTCCTCTTTCGGTTGTATAGGTCGTATATACTTTATCCTGTGCATGAAGCAATGTGGTAACTAAGGAAAGTAATAGAATTGAAGCGAAACGCATGTTAGTAAGTTAAAAAATACTCCGTAACTATAAATGTTTTAAATCCAATTGTTACACTTTTTTGAAGAAATCCGAAAAAACCTCCTTTAATACTCCGGTCAACTAAAATAGGGGGCTGCTTATTTAAATATAAAGTTTTGCTTTTTATGCGAAGCGGGGTCAAATGGAATTAAACCATTTTCTGATTGAATAAATGCTTGATAATTTAAACTTCTTAAAAACTCAAAACACTTATCGCGATTTTCGTTTTCCCAAAGCTCTAGATATACCAATGGTTTATCTTTCTTTAATAGATCAGAAGCACCTTTCAACGCAAAGTATTCAAAGTTCTCAATGTCCATTTTAATACCCGCAATTTTTTCTCCGTCGGCGATATCATCTAACAATTCACAATTCACATCAATCTGCTCCCCCTCGTTCCATTCATCAATTGAATCGTGAACCACATGCGCAAGGCCCTGCATTTTAACCTTACCATTTAACGGAAGTACCATTTTTAATAGGGCTTTTTCATCTCCCACGGCGCTGGGTATTAGTTCTACATTTGTGAATTTATTTTTCTCCACAATTTGTTTCAAAATCGCGAAGTTATTTGGCATTGGTTCAACCGCAAATATTTTTCGATCATTAAAACGGGTCGCTAGATGATAGGTCATTATTCCAATGTTTGCCCCCACATCCATAATGGCGCCCTCTTGATCTATGGCGTCCATAAATGCGAAAAAATCTTTCTCCTTCGCATCATTTTTCAGCGTTCGAATTTTGTACTTCGAAAACACACGTAGGTAACGTTCGTAACCCAGTGATTTTTGTAGCAGATACTTGACAAAATTCTTCATAACGGTCACAAAATTCATAACGGTCACAAAAATAGGATAAAATTAAAGAAAACCATAAATTCGCCGTAATGAGAATAGCGATCAACACTCGTTTTTTATTAAAGGACAAAATGGAGGGCTTTGGCTGGTTCACTTTTGAGACGGTAAAACGGATCGCAGAAGCGCATCCGGAACATCAATTTGTTTTCTTTTTCGATCGTCCTTTTGATCCAAAATTTGTATTTTCTAAAAATGTAGAACCTGTTGTATTGAATCCACCAGCACGTCATCCTATTCTTTTTAAAATTTGGTTCAACATTTCTGTCAAACGCGCTTTAAAAAAACATAAAATAGATCTATTTTTCTCTCCAGATGGATTTTTATCATTAACTACCGACACGCCACAAGTCGGCGTTATTCACGATATTAATTTTGAGCATTTCCCAGAAGATTTGCCCAAAGCTCCTCGGAATTATTTAAAGAAGTACTTTCCGCTATTTGCAAAAAAAGCCCAGCATCTTATCACCGTGTCCGAATTCTCAAAACAGGATATTGCGAAAACTTACAACATTCCTTTAGATAAAATAACCGTAGCACACAATGGCGGATCGGATGCATTTAAGTCGCTTAACGAAGCTGTAAAATTAGAAGTTCGGAATAAATTCACCAATGGTAAGCCTTATTTCATTTTTGTGGGCGCCTTGCATCCTAGAAAAAATTTAGGGCGACTGCTTGCCGCATTTGATGCCTTTAAAAAAGAAACAAATTCGGACAATCAATTGCTGATTGTCGGGGAAAGTTTATGGAAAAATGCTGGTTTTACAGAAAAACTCGGTCAAATCACGCACAAAGATTCTATTCACTTTTCTGGTCATGTTGACCTAGATACATTAACGCAGCTCATGGGCAGTGCACGTGCACTCACGTTTGTATCCTATTTTGAAGGATTTGGAATTCCTTTAGTTGAGGCCATGAAAGCCGGAACACCAATTGTTTGCGGTGATAAAACTTCTTTACCTGAAGTTGCTGGTGAGGCGGGTCTAATGGCTGATCCCTATTCGATCGATTCAATTAAAAAGGCCTTGGTGCGGATTGAAACGGATGAAGAATTGAGAAAAGACTTAATTGCCAAGGGGCTTGAAAGAGGTCAACTTTTCAGTTGGGATTTTGCAGCTGAAAAAATTTGGGCGGTTCTGGAGAATCATTTCCCTGCTGAGTCGAAATCTTAGGAATCATAGCGTTAAGTAAATTCTCATTTCTAAAATCACTTATTTTCACTAACTTGCTCCTATTATTCATAAACTATGTCATTAAAAAAATCACTCTTATTCGTTGCAGCTGTATTGGCTGCAGGCCTTGTTACGGCGCAAACAACTCAGCGAACTCCGCTATACGAAACCTTTACTTCTTCTACCTGTCCGCCATGTACGCCAGGAAATATTCATTTAGAAGGACTCTTTAATGAGGCGGTGAACGAAGGCACATTTACTTCGTTAAAATATCAAATGAGCTGGCCAGGAACGGGAGATCCATACTTCACATCAGAAGGTGGTTCAAGAAGAAGTTTTTATGGTGTTAGTTCGGTTCCCCGATTACAAATTGATGGCGGATATGATGCGAGTCCAACTGGATTGACACAAGGAGAAATGGATGCAGCTGCGGCTCTTGAATCTCCAGTTGCGTTAGATGCTTACTTCCAAGTGAATGAAGGCACACAAACAGTAACTATCCAAGTTGACGTAGCGGCTTTGCAAGATTTAGAAAGTTCAGGCGGTTTATTTTTACACTGCGCTATTTTTGAAAAGCAAACAACTGGAAATGTCAAAACAAATGGCGAAACGGAATTTGAACATGTCATGAAAAAAATGGTTCCCGGATTGGGTGGAACATATTTGGGCGGTTTGGATGCTGATGAAGTTGTTTCAATTGACCTTGAACATGTATTTGCTGGAGATTATGTGCTCCCTCCTGATGCAACTGATCCAATCGATCATGATGACGAGCATTCTGTAGAAGAGTTTTCTGATTTAGGAGTTGTTGTTTGGGTTCAGCGTAGTTCAACACGTGAAATATATCAATCACGCTATGCCGCTGAAGGAACAGCGAGTATTGAAGAGAATAAAGTGGACGCTTTTACACAACTCTCCATCTATCCGAATCCAACAAGCGATATGGCCATGGTAACTTATGCTACGACTGCTGATGTAGGTGATGTGACATTAATTGTACACGATAACTCAGGGAAAGTAGTGTTGGAACAAATTTTTGCTAACAATGGAACTGAAACTATGACGAGCGAAATTGACACAGAAAATTTAGATAATGGAATGTACTTCGTGACCTTATCAACAAAACTAGGGCAAAAAACTGAAAAATTGAGCGTACTTCATTAGACCTCTTTTTCTCTATAAACTAAAAGTTCAAAAGTGCATTTCAAGAACCTAAATGTACTTTTGGACTTATTTTATGCCTTTTTTGAAAAGCAAAGCGATTTCCTACAATGAAAAAATACTATGGGGACTTGGGGTAATGATATTTCGGATAACGATCAATATTCAGATTTGAAAATTGAGTTTTTCGAACTGTATAATAAAGCTGTTCCCGTGGATGTTATTTCAGAATCCATCATAAAAGAGCATAACGAAAATTTTGATTCAGATGAAGATTCGAATAATTTTTAGTTTGCTCTGGCTGATTTTCAATGGCAATGCAAAGCTATAGATGATCGGGTTCTTGAAAAGATAAAAAGTGTTGTAAAGTCAAAGAGCGATTTACTTTTATGGCAAGAATTAGATGCAAGCCAAGAAGACTTGGCAGCCCGTGAAAAAAATCTAGACGAATTTTTAACAAAAATTTCAAGCTCAAAAAAAAATGCTAAAAGCCGAATCAAGAAAAAATTATATGATTCCATTTACAAAAAAGGCGACCTACTTATTTATAAACGCGCAAATGGAAATTACGGAGGATCTTTGGTCATACAAGAAGAAAAACAAACAGAATTTGGATATAATCTTATGGCGGTTACTAACATAGACCAAAAGAATAAACCCAATTTAAAAACATTCAAAAAAGCATTTATTGATTATAAAAAAGCAGGTGAATGGGCTGACAAAGCACATTTTTATCCTTCCTTAATATATGTTTACGGAAATCTCTTCCAATCACAAGTATTTGACAATTGGGAAATTGAAGTCATTAAAAATGTCAAAATTGAGGATATCGATTTGGAATATTTTGACTATGTCAGAACTCATGGTGATTGGCAATTGATACAACAATTTTCACCCATAAATATATTCTCAGAAATAGAGCAAACTTTAAGAATAAAGCAATTGTTAAAAAAGAAAAAGTGGTTTCAATAAAAAGTCCTATCGTTTCATTGCGCGATCCATTTCACGTTTGACATCTTTATCTTTTAAGTCGCCTCGTTTATCGTGGAGCTTTTTACCTTTTGCTAAATGAATTCTGATTTTAGCTAAGTTCTTTTCGTTGATGTAAAGAAGAGATGGAATAATAGTGAGCCCTTTATCTTTTAGCTTTTTTTCGAGTTTCTTCAACTCTACTCTTTTCAAGAGTAATTTCCGATCTCGGCGGGGATTGTGGTTATTATAACTTCCATTTTCATATTCTCCAATGTACATATTACGTACAAAAAGCTCGCCGTCAAAAATGGCGCAAAATGATTCCATTATGCTTGCTTTTCCATTTCGGATGGATTTCATCTCAGTCCCCGTAAGCACAATACCTGCATTAAAGTCTTCAATTAATTCAAACTCAAAACGCGCCTTTTTATTTTTTACTTCTATCCTCGCCATAACGAATAACAAATGTCAGAAAAAAATGCTTTAATTATTTCAAAATTCAATTTATTTTAAAAAACAATGAATTTCGCCCAATTTGGAATTCATTTGAAATACACGTTTACTCCTTTTAACAGCTTTAAACCATCAATTTTAGATTTTTTTGACATTTGTTGCACTATTTTGGTATCTATTTCGTCTTATCTTTGTACAAGATGATTGATTTAAACGTTTACAATAAATTAGATCCAAAAAAAGGTCGACTTTTAATAACGGAGCCTTTCGAAGAGAGTTCTTACTTTAATCGTTCTGTTGTATTGCTATGCGAACACAATGATGATGGCTCTTTTGGATTTGTACTAAACAATTATGTTGATGTTCGACTATCGGATTTTCAAGGCTTACCTGAAAGTGATGAAGTAGGGTTTGAAGCCCGAATAGGATTAGGCGGACCGGTTAGCTCAAAAAATCTATACTACATACACACGCTTGGCGATCGTCTTCCTGGCAGTGTTCAGGTGACTGAAGATATTTACGCCGGCGGAGATTTCGAAGTTCTCAAAAACATGCTAATTTCTGGTGTTATCAAACAAAATGAAATTCGTTTTTTTCTGGGTTATTCAGGTTGGGTTGAAAAACAATTGGAGGGTGAATTAAAACACAACGCATGGTTAGTTGCTGATGTTTTTAATACTGCTGAAATTATGGATACTAAAAATGAATCCCTTTGGACAGATTATATGTCAAGACAGGGCGGAAAATATAAGGCTTTCGCTCACTTCCCGAAAAATCCAGCGTTGAATTAGCACATAATATTTAGTCCTTATTCCTTAATATTTATTATTTGGTATTTGGTATACGGATTTGGAAAAGCTTGAATGAAACCCGTTAAAGCATTGCCTCTTGCCTTTTCCATTTTCTAAAAAGTCATTAAATAGCATGCTGATTATGCTGTTTTTCTATGCGCTAAAATAAGTTGTGAAAAATGCCAAAAGTGTAGTTCAAACACATCCTATTGACTAAAAAACCTATTTCGGAAGCGCTTCAATCAAATACCTCTCGATAAAGTCAATTGTTTTTTCACGATTAGCTTCTTCAGACATATAATCTTTAAACTGCAGGTAAATGTCAATATGAAACAAGGAGATAAAAACGTAGGGTTCTAAAAATCCATCTTCGCGCATTTTGTCTGCAAAATGAAGAGGCTCAGGCAAATCATCCATATGTTGTTCTAACATTCGGCGAATTGAGTATACTTCCAAATACTGATCATCCGTCTCTCCATTTCCTTCAATAATGCCGTCATTATTACAATATTTGCTGACCTCGCCTTTTGCCTTGCGATAATCGGCCCAAAAGGGATTATAATCTAATGTCGGCTGCTCATGATTTGCCATGTCGTTTGGATAAAAACGACGTGTTAAACGGTTTTCATTCATAAATTTATTTTCAATATGAAGGATACGCTGTAATTTATATTTCATGTTATGACCCGGATAGACGGTTAGAGCCTCAAAGCATTCCTTTTTAGCACGATAGAATAACTCTTGTTCAACCAAGGCATCAATAATATAAATTCTGGGTTCTAATAAATTCGGTTGCATGTTGCGCGCCACTTCATAATAAACTAGTGCGCTATCATATTCTCCTATCGCCCAAAAACTATCGCCCAAATATAAATTGGCTTTATAGTAGACCGAATCTTCTTTCATTGCCTTGCGATAATTTAAATCGGCTAATTCATAATCTCCATTAATGAAAAATTCCCCCCCCTCTGAATAAAACTCGGCGCCTTTTATTGAAACAGCCGAATCAGGATCAACATCAACAATGAATTGTCTCAAATACATATCCGCACTTGGTGAAGTAGATTCCATGGTACTCATTCTGCAGACATTCAAAAAATGATCGAGATAATAGTCGGACATCATATCCTGAAATGTTTTTGTAAGGGAGTCATTTCCCTGTCCATCTAACTCAACCGTCATCTCAAATCCAAATATTCTTGCATTTCTGTTGAGGTTTGTATATTCCATTGAAACAAGAGATTCGTAGGCTAAGAGCGAAGGCCATTCTTGCTTGGACATGTATTTTTCTAACTTAGAAATGCCCTTCGAATAGCTCTTACTCTTAAAAATGTCCCAACATTTTCTAATTTGCTTCTCGTCCTTTGTCAATTTTTGGGAAAACGTATTTACACCAAAAAGTACAACTACCAGCATCAATACAATTTTCAATCCCCTTACACTATTCATTTTGCATTCCATTCTTGATTCAAATATTCGACTAATTTTTCGGAAATGGTATTCCCATATTCCTTTGTTCGGAAAGACTTCACCCAAACAATACCTTTAATGGCATTTGTTAAAAACAATTCATCTGCAGCCAATAAATTTTGTGGTGAGATATTACACTCATAGACTTTTATATTGTGTTTTATTGCCAGATTTATAATTTGCATTCGCATTGTTCCGCCCAAACATCCCAAATCTATTCCAGGTGTATAAAGCACGCCATTACTGACTATAAATAGATTGGAGCTTGTACTTTCAATAATCCCTAACTTATCATTCAAAATCAATAGGTCATCCAATCCCTTTTCTTTTGCCTTAAGTTTCCCCATAATATAAATGAGGCAATTTTTTGTTTTGTAGGGGGATAAAATATTGACTTGTTTTTTCATTTGTTTATATAAACCAACCGATAGTCCCTTTGCGTTTAGAACAAAATGGTTTTCCAACAGGGGCTCTACTTCAATTAAATAATCAATATGATTTGAGGTTGGTAAATAATTGCCCCCAGCCTTTCTATCGATAGATAAGCGTATTCTAGCGCTTTCTACAATCTCGTTTTTAGTCAACAATGTTAGGATCTCTCGTTCAAAAAATGGCACATTAAACTCAACAGGATAATTGAGCTTCAAGACTTTCATCCCTTCGATTAAACGATTCAAATGGTTTTCTAAATTAATTGGATGTCCTTTTAAAACGCGTATGGTTTCAAATAAACCATCTCCATATAAATGACCTCTATTACCTGCTCGAATGGAATAACCATCTGTGGAAACTAGAACACCGTTATTGATAACATAATTACTCATGAAACAAAATGCTTAAAAAAATTTAACAAATACTGATAATCAACAGCCGTAATAAACAAAATCCCAAATATAGCACCCGCAAAATGCGCGTCATGAGCAATACCCGTTCCTCCTCGTTTTGACATACCATATTCAACAGCTAATATTATTGGTCCAAAAATATAGGCCGGAATTTCAATTCCTGGTAATAATAAAAGTCCTAATCTATTTTCAGGATGCATTAAAATAAAAGCAAATAACACCGCCATAACAGCACCTGAAGCGCCCAATGAATTATAACCGGGGTTATCTTTATGCTTAAAAAGTGATAATAAAGTTGCAAAAAGGATGCCCATCATATAAAGTATGGCAAACATAACATGCCCTTGAATTCCGTATTCGACGAATAACGTATCTTCTAGTCCTATTCCGAAACCATACAATACAAACATATTCAACCCAAGATGGGCAAAATCCGCATGGATAAATGCGTGGGTAAAACAGCGGTACCACTTTTTATGATGAATGACATCATACGGATTCATCATTAGCTTGCCTTTTAAAGTCCTATCCTCCATTGCTTTAACGGATATTATAATTGTTATGGCTAATAATAAATAAGTAACGTACATTTGTGCTTTTAACTGATTTTTATAACCCCAGTTTAGTATATTTAAACTGAAATGATTTATAACTCTATCAAGCCTATACTGATTTTGGCACTTTTCGTTACATTGGCGAGCTGCGGCGGAGCTGAAACTGATGAGGTCACCGAGGCTGAAATTGCAGTGAGCGAATTGCTTAAAAGTAAATTTGATTCTACGCAGCATCTTGTTTACGAATCGGATACCTTAATGGCCAACGCTGAAGTGCTTGCTTATTATAATGCAAATACTTTTTATCCTATCTGGACGGAAAGAACGCAATTAAACGCAGCTGGCACTGAATTTATTGGCATGATTGAAGAGGCGTATGACTATGGTTTTTTGCCGGAAATGTTCCGCTCAAACCTCATTCATAAAATGGTGGACTCGTCATTGGTTGATGCTGAAATGTTATTGACGAATGCCTTTTATTTATATGCAACGCATATAAATCTGGGATGTATTGACACGAGCGATTTTTCTTATACATGGAAAAAAGATTCCTTAACCCATTCGTTAGATGCCGAATTGGACCGAGTTAGAAATGGTGAAAATGTAACAGAAGTCATTACGAGTCATCAACCACAATATTGGGATTATTTACAATTACAGAAAGGCCTTGTTGCGTTTTTAGATAGTTTCGAATTAGATACCAATCATTATGAAATACCTCCTTTTAAGGAAGATTCTGTGGATTGTTATGACGCAGCAAAAGTAGCTTTAATTGGGCATTTATATGTGGATTCAAGTTCAGCCATGGATGACTCCATTTTCATTGAACGTTTAAAAGCCTTCCAACTCATTAATGGGTTAAAAGATGATGCCGTTGTAGGAAAATGGACCGGCAGAGCCTTGTCAAAAAGTAATCGTGATCGTTTTTATCAAGCGGCACTTAGTCTTGAAAAATGGAGATGGAAAAAAGAAGTTCCCAGTCGTTATATCCGCGTGAATATTCCAGAGTTCACCCTTTATTTTATCGACAGTAATGAAGTCAAAAGAAAACACCGCGTCGTTGTGGGCGCTTATGCTACAAAAACACCTGAATTTCATGCAACAATGGTGCGCATGATCACGAATCCATATTGGCATGTTCCCTACTCTATTTCGTCTACCGAAATATTATATGGCGCCAGAAAAGACTCGGCCTATTTTTCAAAACGAGGCTATACGATTACGGAAGGCGGAAGCTCTGTTGATCCAACCACTGTCGATTGGTCTTCTGTTAAGCAAGGAAATTTCCCTTATCGTGTAAGACAAAATGGTGGTGGTGGTAACAGCCTTGGAAGAATCAAATTCTTATTCCCTAATCAACACTCTGTTTATTTACATGACACTCCGTCGAAACGACTATTTGCGAATGATGTGCGGGCTTATTCCCATGGTTGTGTGCGTTTACACGAGCCTTTTGATTTGGCCAAGTCAATCTTAGAATTGGATCAGCACAAAATACAAGCTGACACCTTGGACAGTTTAATTATAAGAGGTGCCCAACGGGTCATTGAACTGGAAAATCCTTTTGAAGTATTTATTGAATATTACACCGCAACTGGCGATAACCTCGGTAATATTATTTTCCATCCCGACATTTATGGTCGTGATGAGAAGTATTTGACGAACAGTTTAAAGAAATTTAAATTTTAATCTCAAAACAGCTCACTCATTAATCGGAATTTCAAGCGTAGTTCTTTTTCTTTTGGCCTTTAACGTTCAAAAAAAGCATTCCTGAGTACTACAGTAAAAACTAACGAAAGAATAGTTTTATCTCCTATCTTTGTGGCTTAAGAAGAAACACTCATGACTTTTCCAATTCCAAAAAAAATACCACAAACACTTACCTTACACAATCATAATCGTGTTGATGATTATTTTTGGATGCGCGATCGCGAAAATCCAGACGTCATTGCTCATCTAGAAGCGGAAAACGCACATACTGAAGCAACAATGTCATCCACTTCCGGATTAAAAGAAACCCTGTTCCAAGAAATGAAAGGTCGAATTAAGGAAGATGATTCATCCGCTCCATATTTCAAAAATGGCTATTGGTATTACAATCGTTTTGCAGAAGGATTAGAGCACGCTTTTTATTGCCGAAAAAAGGGAACATTGGAAGCTCCAGAAGAAATTTTAATCAACGAAAACATTGACGCAGAAAAACATCCTTATTACGAGGTCGTTGCCTTTGCAATTTCTAAAGACAATAAAATTTTAGCTTTTACTGAGGATATTTCTGGTAGAAGATTGTATCAAATTCGCTTTAAAAATTTGGAAACAGGTGAAATACTCCCGCATTGTATTGAAAACACAGGCAGTGATTTGGCTTGGCTGAACGATAATAAAACCATTTACTATTCGGTAAAACACAGCGAGACGTTACGTCCTTATTTGATTCATTCAATCGACATTGAAACTGGCAAGACGAATGCGGTTTATGAAGAAATGGATGACACGTTCATTATTACCATTAATCGATCCGAAGATTTTGAACACATTTTTATTGGTTGTCACAGTACATTAACCACAGAATTTAGTTTTAAGTCGGCGAATGATTCCTCGGCGTTTGAAGTTTTTCTACCAAGGCAGGACAAGCATGAGTACTATCCTGAATCTGCAGGAGATGAGTTCTTTATTAAAACGAATTTAGAATCCAAAAATTTCAAAATTGTGAAGTGCTCGAAAGCAGACCGATATTGGAATAATTGGGAAACAATTCAAGCGCATAACCCAGCGGTTTTAATTGAAGATTTTGACCTATTTAAAAATCATTTGGTCATTCAAGAAAAAGAGAATGGACTTTCACGCCTTAGAGTCTACGAGCGTGAAAATTACACCTCCAAAATTATTCCACCAAACGAAGAAACCTATACGCTATATTTAGGAACTAACCCTGAACGCGATACTAATTTCGTTCGCATTGGTTATAGCTCCATGACAACACCAAATTCTGTCATAAATATTCATTTGAATAGTTTTGAACGGACAGTTTTAAAGCAACAAGAGGTTGTTGGAGATTTTGATGCCACGGCTTATCATTCGGAAAGAATTTGGGCTACTGCCGAAGATGGGGTCAAAGTTCCCGCCTCAATTATTTATAAAAAAGAACTTTTTAAAAAGGATGGAACAAATCCAATTTTAGTATATGCTTATGGTTCTTATGGAGCAACCGTTGATCCGTATTTTAGTTCGGTAAGGTTAAGTTTATTGGATCGTGGGTTTGTATTTGCAATTGCACATATTCGAGGAGGCGAATATTTAGGAACCCATTGGTATGACGAGGGAAAATTGCTCAAAAAGAAAAATACATTTAACGATTTTATAGCGGTTGTGGAGCATCTCATTTCAGAAGATTATTGTGCAGCATCCAACGTGTTTGCTGTGGGCGGGAGCGCAGGCGGATTGCTGATGGGAGCCATTGCGAACTTGAGACCTGACATCTGGAAGGGGATCGTTTTACAAGTTCCATTTGTAGATGTTATTTCAACCATGATTGATGAAACCATTCCATTAACCACTGGTGAGTATGATGAGTGGGGAAATCCAAATGATAAAACCTATTACGATTATATGCTCTCCTACTCTCCCTACGACCAGTTAGAATCCAAGCCATATCCAGCCATGTTAGTGACTAGCGGATTACATGATTCGCAAGTGCAATATTGGGAACCTACAAAATATGTGGCGAAAATCCGTGAATTAAAAACCGATCAAAATCATGTCTTGCTTAGAACTAATATGGATGCGGGTCATGGAGGATTATCAGGTCGTTTTGAACAATTGCGTGAAGTGGCAGAAGAATACGCTTTTCTATTGTGGATTAATGCGGGGAATTAATTCGAAAAAAGTCACGAATGGCATCAAAAAACTTAAAAAACTTAAAAAATTTAAACAAAAGTGGAAGTTAGTTGTTTTCTACATTGTTATAAACAAAGCCAATCTTGGTTTAAAACAGGAAATCTAAATTTACTATGAAAACATTAATGCTTCTTGCAATCGTCTCTGCATGTTTCAGGGGAAATAGCCAATCCACCGATTCTGAATCATCCAAATTTAAACTTGAGATTAACAGTCCATTCACTTACCGGATGTTAGAACCGAATCAAAACTTGCGGAAAGTGAGTATTTTGATGGATGAAAAAAAAGAAGGGAATCTCGATAATTCTAAGCTCATAATCGGAACCTCCTTAATTGCTATTGGTGATTATCAAGTCTCTAATACAGATTCAAAGTTTGCTTATTTAATGCGCCATCCCTCTTCAAATAATCAAATAGGAAAAGCAGTTTCAGAAGCAGTAATTCATTCTTTTCAAGTCTCATTAACCGGTAACGTGACCTCTTGGTTAAGCTCACATGCTGAAATATTATACAATCCAGAACAAAGTTTTGGTACAGGTATAATTACAGATCTTAAAAGAAATCAGTTACAGTTACGCAAAGGTTTTGTGGTGATTGGTGACTTAATAAAATTTCCAGTTTATGGTGCACTTGGTAAAATGGATTCTCCATTTGGACAAATGGGATCCGTGAGTCCCTTCACAAATAGCACTATGTGGCATGCCTTTGGCGGGTTGTGCTACGGCGCACAAGTGGGGTTCAAAAAATGGAACATACACGCCACGGTAATGGCTGCACAAGGTGGTGCGCAATTTAGAGGTATGAATACTCTAGTTGGAGACTCTACAAATGTACCGTCATTGGTTAACAATTTTGTCGCCGATTTAAATTACACCGTTCAATTCACTGATGATATCTCATTCAGATTTGGAGGTTCATATCTGCTTGGATCCGCTTATAATCATGCATTTCCTGTAAAACATTTCGAACCTGGAATTTACAACAACCCGGCCGTAACTGCCTATGGTATGTTCAATTATAAAGACCGTATTATTATAAAAGGTAGTTATGCGAAAACGTCGAAAGTCTGGGAGGGTACACACAACCCAACACCACCATTAAATGTATTTGAGGCATTTAGAGTCTCTTCTTTTGATGCAGGTGCTTCTTACTTATTTAATCCCGATAAAAATGTTGCTTATACGGCCTCGCTTGAGTTTTCAGATTTCGTTGCTGGTCCAAACGGTTCACCTTGGGAAAGACAGAATCAATATATTTTAGGCTTTTCAGCCTTGATAAAACAATCTTCTAAACTCTTTATTGAAGGATTTTTCACACAGGGCTATGCGCCACTAAACTGGATTAGCGGAAGTAATGATTTTGAGCCTTTTCCTCCTGGTGTAACTTTCGCCAATGCAGATGCTCAAAGCTTTGGTGTTGTGTTAGGTTGTCAAATTACGTTCTAACAATCTGATTGGTACAAGCTCAAATAATCTAATATTATTTGAACCGCTTCGGGAAGTAATTTATTTTTTGAAAACTCACATTCAACAAAATACTCTTGTCCAAATTTGTAAATAAGACACCAACTTTGATCGAATACAACTTGGCAAGATATTAAACAGTATACAGCAGCATGCACCATACTTTCCGGGTCACGCTGTATTCCTATTTCGGCACCTGCCCTGCTCAATACGGCTTCAAAGTAATTACCTAAAGCTTGAAGATAACTCCAACACATGAGATCGTCAGCGGTTAATTTTTTAGTCCACTTATTCTCAGCGGAATCTTCTCCAGTAAGTTCACGTAAGTAATCAAAAACCTTTGCTTTCACTTTACGTTTTTCTATTAAGTAGGTCTCAAATTGCTTGACGTAATACTTATTCCCCCAGCTTAATTGATTAATCGTGGCTAGTTTAATCACTGGATCGTTTTTCTTATCACCCAATTAGTCTAGTGCTTTATCATTATCATCCAATCCTTTGATGGCGACATACATTACCATTTTCTAATTTGCATACGCTTCAGCAATATTTGTGGATGTAAGCGGGGAATCTGCTAAAGCAGTTCCGGTCATGAAAATAGGGAGTAGTAGAAATAAGTAACGCATCTTAACGGTTTTAGTTTATAATCCTTCCGTTTAGAATGGTTTCAATTTAAAATTGAATTATCCAAACGGTCCCTACTCTAAGATGAAAATAATAATTGAAATTAAGTTCCCTTCGAGTCTATAAATCAGGAATAACAAGAATTTTAGCAGCGCGACAATGAGAAAATTACTTAGCTTTGCACTGTTTAAAAAATGAAATGAATTTCGATCAGCAAAGCAGTAAGGACTTAGAGTTTGATGTTGTTTGCGAATTACTCTCTACCTTCTGTAAATCGCAAAAAGCAAAGGCTAATGCCATGCGCCTTAGTTTTTTTGATGGTCCTGATCAATTGGAGAAGGAATTTGAGCTCTTGACCGAAATTCAAACAATACACAATGACGATCGCATAAGCTTTCCTCATCCCAACGCGGAGGATATTGATACCGCCTTGAATATTTTAAGAATTGAAAACGGGGTTTTAATCCTCAGCGAATTAGTCAAGGTTTATTCCTTATGTCAAGGCACTAAATTATTGATTGACTCTGCCCGAAACCAAAAAGAAAACTATCCTGTAATCTATGAGGCCTGTGAGCATATAACAGGAATTAAGGATGTTCTAAAAATCATCACTGAAGTTTTAGACACCAAAAAGTTGGACATAAAAGATGACGCCACGCCACGTTTGTTCGCTATTCGGCGGAAAATGAAAGCCAACAAATCAGAAATCAACAAAAACTTTGAAAAAGCGTTACGGCGTTGCAAACAAGATGAGCTTTTGGGTGATTCGGAAGAAAGTTATCTTGAAAATCGGAGATTATTAGCCGTTCTATCCCAATATAAAAAACGCGTACCTGGAAAAATTTATGGAGTAAGCGCTAAAGGCACTTATACCTATATTGAGCCACAAGAGAGTGTGTTTTTGAATAAAGAACAAGAGCAACTCCGAATGGATGAAAGCAATGAAATTTTCATGATTTTGGAGCAAGTCACATTTAATCTTCGCTCAGAAAAAAATCATTTAAAAGCTTTTCAACACCTCTTAATTCGGTTCGATTTATTAAGCGCCAAAGTACTATTCGCTAAAACATACAATGGCATTCGACCCAGTTTGAATAAAGCCAAAAGAATGCATTGGAATAATGCCATTCATCCCCTGCTTTACCTCCAAAATCAAACGCAAAACGTTGACACCATTGGTCAAGAAATGGAGCTGAATGAGGAAGGACGTTTTTTGGTTATTTCAGGACCGAATGCGGGAGGGAAATCCATAACGTTAAAGACAGCGGGACTTTTGCAAATGATGTTTCAATGCGGACTCTTTTTGTCAATGGATGAAAATAGCAGCTGTACATGGTTTAATCAAATCTTTTCGGACATTGGAGATAACCAATCGATAGAAAATCAATTGAGTACTTATAGCTACCGCTTAAACCGAATGAATTTCTTTTTAGAAAACGCCAACGCAGAAACCTTATTGCTATTGGATGAATTTGGTAGTGGCTCTGATCCTGAATTGGGCGGTGCAATTGCTGAGGTTTTTTATATGGAATTGTATGAAAAACAATGCTATGCAGTAATTACTACGCATTATACAAATATCAAGATTTTAACCTCATCATTAGATGCGGCAACAAACGCCTGCATGCTTTTTGACACCAAGAAATTAGAACCGCTCTTTCAATTATCAAGTGGGCAGCCAGGTTCATCTTTTACTTTTGAAGTGGCGCAGCATAATGGGATTCCGGTTGAATTGATTGAAAAGGCAAAAGCAAAAGTATCTGAAAACAAACTGCAGATAGATGCACTCACTGTATCCTTGCAAAAAGAAAAATCAAAATTTAAAAAAATAAACTCCGAGCAATATCGTTCTCAAAATAAAGCTAAAAAAATCTTGCGAGAATATGAAGCAAAGTTGGAAAAACTACAGTCCAAATCCGACCGTATCAACCTTTACATTGAGCAACAGAACAAGTTTGTCACGATTGGAAAAAAGTTTTATGAGATTTTGGGTAAATTCAAACGTCATAAAACCAACAAGGCCACCATGGAAGCGCTCAAGAAATTAGCCTCCATTGAAAAATCTAAAATTTTAGACGCCGATAAACCTGTTGTACTGGCCAAAAACTTAAAATCTCCTGAACTTCCATACCAATCCAAAAAGAAAGCGCCAAGTGCTAAAGAAATTGCAGAAGTTAAAAAAAAGGAGGACGAACGCTTAAAAAAGGCCCTACAAGTGGGTGAAAAAATCAAGCTCAAAAATCAAAAATCTTTAGGGATTTTATTGGAAGTAAATGGTAAAAAACTGACCGTTCAATTGGGAAATTTCATTATCAAAACTACCGTTTCTGAGGTGGAAATATAGTTGTATTTTCTTTATGATAGCGCTTTAGATGCGTCAATAAATCCTGCTGAAGAAATCGGAAAAAAATAAAACCGTATATTTAGACAAGCATAAACACATTATAAATAAAAAACTATGAAAAAGGTATTACAGGTTTTAGGCGCTATAACACTCTTTATGGCATTTGCAAATGATGCAACAGCACAATCAGTTTACAAAGTGGATTATGAGTCGCAAGCTGATATATCTATTTTCGTGGTTAAATACGAATCTCAATGTGATCTTAAGGTTTATGTTGTTGATTACGAATCTCAAGCAAATGAAGATGGCCTTTTCTATTGGGTTGACTATGAATCGCAAGCGGATAAGATCGTATACTTTGTGGATTACGAATCACAAGCAGATCTAAAAATATACTTTGTGGATTATGAATCACAAGCCGGATGGAAAAACAATTCGAAACAGCATCTGTTGCAGTAAAGATTGCTGCTTCTCAATCAAATTGAAAGCTACTTTCGTCAATAAAAACCCTGTTAATTCTATCAGAAGAGCTAAATAAGCATTATGAAGGTTCATGATGTGAAAAAAACTGTGGAGATTGAAATTCAAACCTTCAGATCTAACCAATGAAAAACAGCTTTTATTTCCTATTTACTTTGATTTTTTTGAGCTGTTCCTCACCAACAGAAAATGAAATAAAAGAGCCTGAATCGCCTGTGGATGTGGATGTGGATGTGGAAAGCACATTCGACAATTGCTTTTCAGCGCCCGATTCTAAATTTCAGCAAACCGTTGTTGGTTGTAGCGGTGGATCATATAAACTCATTAATGATCAATATGTCTTGCGAATTTATTCGGACCAAGTTACGGAATATGGTGATTGTCAATTTTTGACAAATGATTCACTTTCCCAAAACTTTAACGCTACATTAATTATGTTTAACAAAGGACAAGCAAGCCTTGCTAATATTTGTACTGATATGGTTTCTCGGATGCGCCTGCGCCTATAGAGATGCTGAATGACTGCACTGGCAGCATCACAATTGGACAAAGCGACCCAACAGATTATTATGGTTGTGACTACGTCAACTAAAAGTGAACTAGTTTAATAAAAACCTAGTATACACTTTTAATATGAAAAAGACC
>TARA_B110000037_G_scaffold217570_1_pt1 | contig 73349 bp, 70 predicted proteins | sample TARA_B110000037 | Tara Oceans TARA_B110000037 (sample SAMEA4397196) | marine metagenome | biome: Polar Biome; feature: [MIX] marine epipelagic wind mixed layer (ENVO:01000061); material: water (ENVO:00002006), including particulate matter (ENVO:01000060) such as... | depth 10-100 m | reverse complement strand
ATTATCTTAGGGGCGCTCGTTTTGCGGGGGATACTGACGCGGATCGTCTTCGCGCAGCTCAAGGTGATCGCGGCGCGGACCAAGATGGAGTATGATGACCGATTTCTCCATGCGTTGGAGAAACCTGCCTCGATGCTCATTCTCATCCTCGGGATCTTCTTCGCCTTTCGCGTCCTTCCGCTCGAATCGGAATGGAACGACCTCGCCTCACTAGCCTTTCGCGGCATTTCGATGGTGATCGTATTCTGGGGTCTACTACGGCTCGTCGATGTCCTCGTCGATGCCGCGACGGCCGCGATGGGTGGAACGGAAGGGCAAAGGGCGCTCTTCGGTTTTGCTCCTTTAATAAAGAAAGCGGCGCGCCTATTTCTCAGCGTCGTCGCCGTCGTGATGGTGGTCGACAATCTCGGCTACGACATCGGCGGTATCCTCGCTACCCTCGGGGTGGGCGGTCTCGCTTTCGCGATCGCCGCAAAAGATACGGTCGCGAATCTCTACGGCTCGATCGCCCTCATCCTCGATCGCCCGTTTAAGGTCGGTGACTGGATTCAAGTCGGCAGCGATGTCGACGGCGATGTTGAGGAAATCGGTCTGCGCTCGACGAAAGTGCGCACCTGGCCAAAGACCGTCATTTCGATCCCCAATGCCGTCCTCGCGAATGAGAAGATCAACAATTGGTCACGCATGCCGAAGCGCCGAGTGAAGCAGGTCATCGGTGTGACCTACGAGACCAGCCCCGAAATGATGAATGAAATCGTCGAGGATTTCAGGCGGGTCCTCAAGGAAGACGAGGGCGTGAACCAGGACTTCATCCTCGTGAATTGGACCGACTTCGGCGCGAGTTCTCTCGATATTCTCGTCTACTACTTTACCACGACTACAAAGTGGCTCGAATACATGGATATTCGCCAGCGCATCAACACGAAGCTAGCTCAGTCGGTCGCTGCCCATGGCAGTTCGGTGGCCTTTCCGACCCGCACTCTCTACCTTGAAGGGGAAAATGCGCGTAAGCTGGCTGGCGGTGTCGATTTGCCAAACGATCTGGGCCCACAGCAACCGAGCTAAGACGAACGGGCGGCGGATTCGGACCCTCGAAGCAACTTGTCAGTCAGGGCAACGTTCTCTTTTTTAGTGTGAATGTCTGATTCACTAGAGAAGCCCGACGCGGGCGCTTCCGACAAAAACAGCGCGTTGGGAGAGAGTGTAGAGATCTATGCTCTGCCAAACCTCTTTACAGCGGGGAATCTATTTTGCGGATTTGTCGCCGTCATTCGTTGCATCCAAGCGCTTATGATCAGCCAGGGGCAGTCGATCGAGTTCTTGGAAACGAGTGCGTCGACGACTGAAGCACTCTACACACAGGCGGTCTGGTTTATCCTCGCGGCGGTCCTCTTCGATAGCCTCGACGGCCGCATGGCGCGGATCACGGGTAAAGAGTCTAGCTTCGGCCGCGAGTTTGATTCGCTCGCCGATGTGGTATCCTTCGGAATGGCTCCGGCCTTGCTCGTCTTCTTCTTTCTTTTGAATCCCGGGCAGGATTTTCCACTCGTCCGGACACTCGGCGGCATTGTCGGCTTCTTCTATCTACTGTGTGCGGCCGTGCGCCTTGCTCGATTTAATGTTCTGGCAGAAGCACAAGTGAATGGCGAAGAGACCACTAAGGACTTCTTAGGACTACCTGTGCCAGCAGCAGCAGGCACGGTGGCCTCGTTTGTTCTCTTGGTTAATTCAGAGATTGAAGGGTTTCCTGAGCTCAAATTAGCCGTCCTTGGACTTCCACTCCTGCTCGTCGTCATTTCGATCCTGATGGTGAGCAGCCTACCCTATCCAAGTTTCAAATCGATCGGCCAAAAAACGCGCCTTAGTCTTACAAGCTTTCTACTCGTCCTCCTAGCGGCCGTGATCATCTACCAATTTCACTTTATCGCGGTCGCGGCATCCTTCGTTGGTTATATCCTCTTTGGTGTCTTCCGCGCTTTTCAAAAATGGAGGCAAGATAAACGAGTCGCAGAGCTTGAGGGTTGATCCCATCCTTAATCAAGCTGGATGTCCCTTAAACACTCGTCTTCAAGCCATATCTGGCATTTTCGGGCGCAAATGAGATTAGTCCGCTGACAGCCTGTGAAGTCACTGTGAATATCACCTGACTTACACTCATACACACAATTGGTGAATCTGCTTCGACAAGTTGTTCTACCCAGTAAAGGTCACTTAGGAGTTTCTGAATGAGTGATTTAGGAGACTATTCTCAAATTTACAGCCTATATTAAGAAGATAGATATTTATATGATATATCTATATAATAGATAAGCATTGTCAGTTGTTATTCAGCCAACCTTAGTTTTCCTAACCTCAAGCGGTTTCGATCCAATTTGAAAATGGATTGCTCCTCACCTTTGAGCCCCTTCAAATCCTTAGCATTCATGAAGTTTAAGATAAATCGTGATCACTTCACCAGTGGCCTTCAGCAAGTTCTCAACGTCGTCGGAACCCGTGCTACGATGCCGATCCTCAGCAATGTGTTGATCGAAGCTGCCGATGATCAAATTTCGCTCACGACGACAAATCTGGATCTCGGTATTCGTTGCCGAATCAAAGCAGACGTTGTCGAAAAAGGAGCCCTCACCCTGCCAGTGCGTAAACTTTTCAGCATTGTCCGCGAATTGCCTTCGTTGGATGTCGAAGTTGAGACCTACAGCAACCACCAGGCTAAGCTCAGTTCGGGTCAGACGCTTTTCCGCATGATGGGGATCAGCTCGGAGGAGTTTCCGCCGCTGCCGACCTTCAACGATCAGCACATCTTCATGCTCCGTCAGGACGATTTGGTCCGCATGCTCAAGAGCGTCTCTTACGCCCAGTCTTCTGATGAGACTCGTTACATCATGAACGGCGTTTTCTTTAATTTCGAAAGCAATGGTCTCACCCTCGCTGCTACAGATGGTCGCCGCCTCGCGGTGATCAGCAAAGAAGTCGAAGTGACCGACGACAACGCTGGGCACCTCATCCTCCCAGCAAAGACGGTTGGCGAAGTGGAGCGTCTGCTCGGTCAAGGTGATAGCGTTAAGATCGCTTTCAATGACCGCCAAGTTGCGTTTGAGATCAACACCGAGGCTGATGCTGCGGCCGAGGCAGGTCTTTTGGACAACATCTACCTGGTTTCAAAAGTGGTTGAAGGGAATTACCCGAACTACCGCCAAGTCATACCGAAAGAGAACGACCAGCACTTCAAAGTGAACCGCGAGTCGTTTGCGAAATGCATCAGTCGCGCGGCGCTCGTTGCGAGCGACAAGAGCAATTCGGTGAAGGTCAATGTGACGGAAAACCAACTTGAGGTGACGGGCTTTAGCCCAGAATTTGGAGAGTCGAACGTCTCTTTGAATGTCGAATATTCCGGTCCGGACGTCTCGGTTGCTTTCAATCCAAGCTTCCTTCTCGATCCGCTAAAAGCGGTCACTCGTGACGAGATTATCTTCGAATTCAAAGATGAGCTTAGCCCTGGAGTCGTTCGCACTCCAGACAGCTTCCTTTGTGTCGTCATGCCCTTGCGGCTGAACTAAGGCCCCTGTGGTCCAGCTGTCTCTGTGATTGATCTTCCCACACCCCGCAGAGCCCAAAATAATTTAGATGGAGCTTAATCCAGGGCATACCTTCCTGTACGGAGCGCAATTTTTCGCTGCTCTATGCATGGCCTTCCTCTTTTGGAGGATTCGACAGGGTGCCTCGCCCAATGTGAGCATTGGGGCGCGGTGGATCTGGTGGTCGCTTGTCGCCCTTACGAGCGCGAGCGTCGCGCTTGCCTTTGATTATAAGGGACATCCTCTTTGGGTCATATCCTCCGTCACGCTGCTTGGCTGGTTTTTGCTCGAGAGCATCTACACATGGCTCGTTGTTTCGACGATTAGTCAAAGTGACCTCCCCCTCTTTCCGCGCTTCAGCGAAAATACCGCAGGTGCCGAATGGCCGAGTGATGAGCCCTATATCCGGCTCCGTGACTGGCTGCGGAAGAATGGCTTTACCCAGACGCAATCGCTTATCGCGAAGCACCATGATGAGATTTCGATCCGGCTCGTTGTCTTCGATCGCAGTGATCATTTGGTGCGCGCCGCGTTTCTGTTTTTTCCGCATCGGCAGGGAGTGGGCGCCTATGCGGCTACGTTTCAGTCGGTGACCGAGACGGAAGAGCGCCTGATCACGGACAATTTCTTTCTCCCTTACGGGGGCTTTTATCCAGAAGGATGGCAAATCGAACGGCGGCCACGCACGCGCTCGATTGAGCGCCTCTACAATCGCCATCTCGCCCGCTGTGATGCGCTAGACCTGCCTTTGTCAGAAAATGAAGCCGAGCCGCTTGAGGACTTGAATAGGTCAAATCGGACGATCGAGCAGTTAAATCGAGAGCTCGGATTTTTGAGCACCTTAAGTGAAGACGATCTCCACCGAATCAGTACTGCTGGTAGAGCCCGGATATGGAAAGAAATCTGGACCCTCGCCTACTTCGGAATTTCGCGGAAGTACTAGATTCCAATGCGAAGGGGCTTACTCAAGCTCTTCGAGAATGGCTTCAATCGGACGCAGTTTGTCCGCGTCAAAGTAGCTGTTATAGCGGGTGATGATCTGTTGGATGATCCCATCTGGACAGCTGGCTCCACCCGTAATCAGTACCTTGATTGGATTCTCACCTGAGAGATCGATGGCCCGTTTTTCAAAGGTGCCGGCTTTCTCGTCATTCGAATTCTGGGCGAAGTGGTAGTGCAGGACGTGCTCTTTGCTCAAAAGGTTTTCTTCGCTTTGAATGTAAGCGGACCGGTCTCCCATCGATGCTTGGCAGACACGGTAGAGCTGGAAAGTGTTGCTCGAATTTTTGCCGCCTGCCACGAGAGCAAGGTCGATGCCTTCTTCGAGCGCATTTTGCAGAGCATCTTGGTTGACCTGCGTTGCGTAGCAGAGGGTATCTCCGCGGTTCTTTGGATGCAGATTGGGCGTCCCCGGGAAGCGTTCTTCGAGCGCCTTTTCCAATACTTCAATGATTGAGAGAGTCTCGTTACGCAGGAGGGTTGTTTGATTGACGACGGCAATTTTCTTCAAGTCTCGGGCGGGATCGAACCCGGTTGTTGCTTTCGCTTTAAAGTGTTTTTCGAAGAGTGCTTCGCCGCTCTTCGGATCGTCTTCCATGATGATCTGAGCAACGATTTTGGTCTCAGCCGAATCCCGCACAACCAGTGCCGGACCATAGCGGGCGATGTTTGAGAAGGTCGCCTTGGTTTCTTCGTGCTCTGCCTTGCCGTGGATCACTACAGTGTAGCCTTCGTCGGCGAAGCGCCGCCCGGCCTTCCAGACTTTTTCAACGAGCATGCAGGTCGCGTCGTATTCGTTGAATGGGAGGCCACGCTGGACAAGGCGGACTTTGTCTTCGTTCGTCGCGCCGAAGGCAGGAACAATGACGATGTCCTTATCGGAGAGGGTTTCCCAGTACGGTTTTCCGGTTTCGGGATCATCGAGAGTGACGCCTTTGTCAGTCTGAAGATAATGTAAGCCACGCCTCTGTAGGTCTTTGTTTACAAAAGGGTTATGGATGAGTTCGCTGAGCATGAAGACCCGCTTGTCGGGATGCGCCGCGAGCACTTCATAGGCCCGTTCGATCGCATTTTGGACCCCAAGGCAAAAACCGAAGTGACTCGGTAGAAGGTACTCGATGCGGCCAAAATTCAGCCGGGCGGGTTCGCCACTAGTATTTTCACGCAGTCGACGAGCGGCTTTAACGGCGGCGCATAGTTGGCTTTGGTAGAGCGCTTTTGAAACCGCGTCCGATTGATAGATCTCCCGGTTGCGTTGGCGGTCGGTCCGAAAACGGTAAATGAACTCATTGCGGCCGAAATTGAGGTAAGGAATTTCGATGGCGTGGAGATTTAGAGTCTCGATGATCGACTTCCAAACGGGATCCCATGCCTCTGGTTGGCTCTCTATGGCGCTGCTAAGGCCCCTCAGGGCGAACCAATCCCCTGCCCTTTCGGGACGCGGATCTTCCTCAAGCGGATGTTCCCAGCGAGCGAGCCATAGCGGCGTGCCCGGCGAGGTGTCGCTGCCCCCAAGAACAGACTTTGGTGTTCCTACCCCTGGCCAGTTCGATGCTATAAGTTGCTCTACATCAGTAGACTTCGAGTCGCCCGCGAGGCTCAATGGCGAGCGTTTTCCGGTTTCTGAAGGGGGTCCTTCAACCCAGAGCTTGTTGCGCGAATTAAAGACGCAAAAGTATGCGTGAGGAGCGACACGGAGATTTTCAGCGGTTTCAGCGACCTGCATATCAAGATGGAAACGCGGCCGGATGAATTGAGCAAATCGAAACCAATACTGAAAAAGTACCAAGGGTGATAAATAGTGAACAAATAAACACTTTTCACTTGCTCTGGAAAGTAAGTTGCTCACATTCCCACTACCAACGGCAGCCTCTGACTGCTTACGAACACTCCACCGATTTTCTATGGCTAAATCCTCCCGAACCCTCACCCCGGCTCCAATTAGTAGCGGGAACAAAGACCTCGATCACGCCTTGGCTGCGATCAACAAACAGTTCGGCGCTATGGCGATCACGAAGCTGGGTGACTCGAATAAGATGGATGTGAAGGTCATCCCGACGGGCTGCCCTTCAATTGATCTAGCGCTCGGCGTCGGAGGCCTTCCAAAAGGAAGGATTGCGGAGATTTATGGTCCGGAGTCCTCGGGGAAAACAACCCTTTGCTTGGCGCTCATTGCAGAAGCTCAGCGCAAGGGCGGAAATGCCGTCTTTATCGATGTTGAGCACGCCCTCGACCCCCGCTTCGCGCGCATTGTCGGCGTCGACATCGATAACTTGATGGTGGCACAGCCAGAGAGCGGTGAAGACGCCTTGAATATCACCGAGACGCTTATTCGTTCCGGCGCAATCGATATCATCGTGATCGACTCGGTGGCGGCGCTCGTTTCGAAAAACGAACTCGATGGCCAGTTTGGTGATAACACCGTAGGGCTTCAGGCCCGTATGATGAGTCAAGCGATGCGTCGTCTCACCGCTGCGATCAGCCGCACGCAGTGTGTTGTTCTCTTTACGAACCAAATCCGAGAAAAGATCGGAGTGATGTTTGGTAGCCCTGAAACTCAACCGGGTGGTCGTGCTCTTAAGTTCTTTGCTTCGATCCGGATGGACATTCGTCGCATCGGTCAAATCAAAGACACCACAGGCAAAGTGGTGGGCAACCGCACTCGCCTAAAAGTCGTGAAGAACAAGGTCGCCCCACCCTTCACCGACTGTGAATTCGATATCATGTATAACGAAGGCATATCTCGAAACGGTTCTATTTTGGATCTCGGCCTAGAACATAAAATCGTTGAAAAGAAAGGCTCATGGTTTTCCTACGAAGGAAATTTAATTGGCCAGGGTCGTGAAGCATCAAAGTTGTATCTTGCTGAGAATCAAGATGTTGCTGAGAAAATCACTCAAGAGATTTACGGCAAGGTTAAGGTCGTCGGTGGTAGCTCGCTCGCCGCTAGCGAGAAAGAAACACCCGCGATCGAAGCGTCGTAGAATTCTTACTACATACAGGTGAGCGATACAATCGTAGCTCTTGCAACGCCGCCGGGCGAAGCAGCCCTCGCGGTCATGCGAATCTCAGGAAGCTTGGTTCGTTCGATCATCGAAGGCGCCCTTATTGAGAAGGACCGCTCCCCTACCCTTGCGCCTAGGCTGACCCGGCTAAGTCACTACCGTAATCTCTCAGGCAAGACGCTCGATCATCTCGTCTGGGTCTACTACGCTGGACCAAAATCGTTTACCGGCGAAGACATGCTGGAGCTGATCTCGCACGGTAGCCCCTTTATTGTACAACGGTTACTCGAGGACCTAGAGCAGCGCGGTGCGCGGCAGGCTGAGCCAGGAGAGTTCACTAAAACAGCCTTTGTTAACGGGAAGATGGACTTGGCCCAAGCTGAGGCCGTCGTTGACGTCATTCGGGCCCGTAGTGAGCAATCGCTAAAGATCGCGCAGCAGCAGCTAGCAGGCGCCCTAGGGAAGCATGTATCAAACTTGGTAGAGCGATTGCTTAGAGTGACGGCTCACTTAGAGGCTTACATTGATTTTCCTGATGAAGACCTGCCCGCAGAAGATGTTTCTGGGCCCGTGGCTGAATTGAGCGACTTTCAGAACGCAATCGATCAACTGATGGCGACGGAGCAGTATCGGAATCGTCTTCAAGATGGAATTAGTGTCGTCCTAGTCGGCGCACCGAATGCCGGTAAGAGCTCCCTACTCAACCGCTTAGTCGCTGATGACCGCGCGATCGTCAGCGAAGAAGCAGGCACGACAAGAGACTTCATCGAGGTGCGTGGCACCCTGGGCGGGCATCTCGTTCGCTATTTTGATACCGCCGGATTGAGAGATTCTGGGTCGAAAATCGAAGAAGCCGGGATGGCCAAGAGTCTCGAAATGGCCAAAAAGGCAGATTTGATCCTCCATATTATTGATGCCCAGGAGGATCATATCGCCTTGGATGCGAACACGCTGAAGGATTTTGAAAAGAAAGCCCTGATTCGGGTTTTGAATAAGGCAGATTTGGTTGATGAGGCCTCGAGCGTGATGGATGTATCGCCTTCAAGCGTAGATATCATCAGGGTTTCAGCCTTAACGGGTGACGGCCTGTATGATCTGCAAAAGGCGCTCATCAGATATCTTGATACCGACTTTAAAGTGCCTGAAGATGCTGACGTGGCGGTTTCTGCACGGCATTCAGCTGCACTTGCGGAGGTGAAGTCGAAAGTGTCAGAAGCTCTTGGGAAGCTCAGGGCGGGAAGTTCAATTGAGTTGGCCGCAACTGATTTGCATTTAGCGATCGAAGCAATTGGCCGTATCGTTGGCAGAATTGACAGCGAGCAGATGCTTGATGAGCTCTTTGGCTCATTCTGCATCGGAAAATGAGCTTAACGGACAACTACGACACGATTATCTGCGGCGCAGGCCATGCTGGCTGCGAAGCGGCCCTGGCAGCCGCACGCATGGGTGGTCGCACCCTTCTGCTAACTGGAAATCTGGACACAATTGCCCAGATGAGCTGCAACCCTGCAATCGGTGGCCTCGCTAAAGGCCACATTGTTCGGGAAATTGACGCTCTTGGCGGAGAAATGGGCGTAAATGCCGATGTGAGTGGGATTCAATTCCGTCTTTTGAATAGCTCGAAGGGCCCGGCCGTTCAGGGGCCACGCGCGCAGTGCGATAAGAAGGCTTATCAACTCAGAATGAAGCACCGGCTTGAATGTCAGGAGAATTTGACCGTATTTCAGGCGGTTGCGACAGGCCTGATCTTTAAATCAGGTCGTGTTCTAGGGGTTCGAACCAATCTGGACATCGATTTCAAAGGGGAAACAGTCATCGTCACCACGGGCACGTTCCTTCGAGCGATGATGCATGTTGGCTCAAATAAGACGGAAGGTGGCCGGATGGGCGATTTCACTGCAAAGACGCTCTCGGGCAGCTTTGAGGAGGCGGGAATTGAACTCCAGCGACTCAAAACAGGTACGCCATGCCGCCTTTTAGGCCGCTCGATTAATTTTACAGGGCTTGAAGAACAGCCTGGTGACACGCTCCCGAGCTTATTTGGCTTCTATGAGACGAGGTCGGATGAGCCATTGTTCCACGTGGAACAAGGTAAACGGATTTTTAATACGAAGTATGATGAGCTAATGTTCCACGTGGAACAAAACGACCAGCGTTTGCCTGGTTGGACGCCGGGCGTAGACCAAGTTTCTTGCTGGATGACGTCGACGACGCAGGAAACAGGGGACTTGATTACAGAAAACCTTCATCGTTCACCACTATATGGAGGCATGATTGAAGGAACAGGCCCACGCTACTGTCCGAGCATTGAAGACAAATACGTCAAATTCGCCCATAAACCGGGGCATCGCCTGTATTTGGAGCCTGAGGGCCGAAACACCGACGAATGGTATATCAACGGCTTATCTACGAGTCTGCCCTTCGATATCCAAGAGGAGATGCTGAAAACGATCCCAGGCCTCGAATCTGCCCAGATGCTTAGGCCTGCATACGCCGTGGAGTATGATTTCGCCCCACCTACGCAGGTATTCGCGAGCTTAGAGTCGAAGAAGGTCGAAGGGCTCTTCTTTGCTGGGCAGATCAATGGCACCTCGGGCTATGAAGAAGCCGCCGCTCAAGGGCTTATTGCGGGGGTAAATGCTATTCAGAAGGTGAGGGGAGAGGAGGCGCTGATCATCGGTCGCCATGAGGGTTACATTGGCGTCTTAATCGACGATCTAGTGACAAAGGGAACCTTGGAGCCTTATCGAATGTTTACGAGCCGCGCGGAGCATCGATTGCTCTTTAACCATGGCAGTGCTGAGATGCGCCTTGGGGGCCATACGAGGGCCCTTAGCTTGGCGCCAGAGGCGCGTCTAAAGCGGATGGAGTCTCAAGCATCTTTGATCATGACGGCTGTGCAAACCCTTGAGAAAGAACGATTTGAAGGCGATACCTGGGGTACGCATCTTCGGCGCGGCGCCCCTGCAGAGGGCTTGCCAGAGGCTTTCGCATCACTGAGCCCTGATGCAAAGGATGAGGTTCTATATCGGGTGCGCTATCAGGGCTATCTCGAGCGTGGAAATCGACTCGTTGCACGTTTAGCGAAGGCAGATTGCGTACGCCTTCCGCAGGATTTTGATTATAGTAATGTGAATGGATTGAGAGCGGAAAGCAGAAGCAAGCTGGAGGAGATTCGACCCGCAACGCTTGGGCAGGCTGGACGCATCAGCGGGGTAAATCCAACCGATGTAACCATCCTCATGATTGCCCTTCAATCAAAGGCCAGAATCAAATAGGTAAGGTCTAAGTTTCGGCTCTGTATCAGGGTTGTATCGGATATTTCGGTTGCCTGAGCCCCGCCCTAAACTATGTATTCATGGGATAATGGACTCTGCACCTGCAACCAATGTTGGGACGAAACGTATCCTCGTCGTTGATGATGAGCCTGACGTTACCGAGCTCTTGAGCTATCGGTTGAAGAAGGAGGGCTATGAGGTATCGATGACGAATCAGCCCCTAGAGTTCATGGGGTTGGCTCGCGACTTCATGCCCGATTTGATCCTGCTCGATATCATGATGCCTGAGCTGGACGGGTTGATGGCGTGTCGCATGATTCGAGCGGATAAGAAGTTGAAGCACGTTCCGGTTGTTTTTCTTACGGCGCGCGGCGAAGCCGAAGACCGCATTGCTGGCCTAGAACTGGGTGCAGATGATTACATCTGTAAGCCCTTCGATACGAAGGAGCTCATCCTTAGAATCGGACTTATCTTTCGCCACCTGGGCGTGGATCAGGGCTCTTCGGGCAAGACGCTTCATATCCGCGACGTGACCCTTGATGATGAGATGCATGCTGTTACGGCTGGAGGGCAACCACTCGATTTGACTGCGACAGAATTCAAGCTGCTAAAACTCCTCATGGAGCGGAAGGGTGGGGTGCTAACGCGGGAAACCCTTCTTGTAAATGTCTGGAATTATGACACCGATACAGAAACTCGAACGATCGATACACACGTGCGACGCCTCCGCGAAAAACTAGGTTCTCAATCTAATATGATCGAGACGGTCCGAGGCGTTGGCTACCGTATTGTTGAGTAGCTACGGATCTCGTGTGGAAGCATTATGTCGACTTGGATAATTATCACGTTAATCGCGATTTTAGTTGTATTAGGAATACAACTATACGTCCTGCGAAAACGTATTAGACTCTTGAAGGGTGCGGTCGAGAATCGCAGCCCGCTTCTTCTGCAGCGCGCGAGTGGCATTGGAAGTAGTTGCTCATTTGAACAGTTAAAAGATAATACAAACAATTTACTTCGGGAATTAGCGAAGCAGGGAGAATCAGTGAGGAGCTCAGTTGATCAGATCAATGCAACGCTTGGTCGCTTGAGAGAGGCTGTCTTCATTGTGGATACAGACAATAGGCTTCTAATGGCAAACGACGCCTTCAGGAGTTTGTTGAACCTTGGTTCTGAGCCTGTAGCAGGAAAACGTTTGGAGTCTATTATTAAAAGTAGTGAATTCTTTGATTATGTGAGGGCGATTCAAACAGGTGATGCATCAGATTTCTATACCATAGAGGTAACCTTGGGTACGATGACTCGTTGGCTTGAAATTACAGGCACGTCGCTGCAGAGCGGGGCCGAAGGCAGCGCAATGACGCTCGTGATCCTGCACGATATCTCGGAGCAGAAGCGGCTTGAAGAGGTGCGGACCGAGTTCGTTGCAAATCTCTCTCATGAACTGCGCACGCCCGTGACGATCATTAAGGGTTTTGCGGATGCCCTGATCGAAGATAATGAAGAATTGGGTGCGGAAGAGCGTCGCCACTTTTTGACGAAAATCCAGAACAGCGTCAGCCGGTTGAATGCGATGCTTGAGGAGCTGCTTCTCTTGACGCGTCTTGAGAATAACCCGAACGCCCTCCAGATGGAGATGTATTCACTTACGAAGGTCGTGCGTGAGGTGGCTGAGAATTTTCGCATCCGCTTGGAGGGGGACACGCAGTTCGTCTTCAACTTTGCTGAAGGGAATGATGTTCTGATGATCGATCCTCTGAGGATTTCGCAGGTGCTCGAAAATCTGATGGAGAACGTTGTCCGTCACGCGAAGGGCTTTACCCGAATCGAGGTGAGCACGCGAATCGAGGAGGGAGGGGTCACCTGCGCTGTTTTAGATGATGGAGCGGGCATTCCGGAGCGGGACTTGCCCCATGTGTTCGAGCGCTTTTATCGAGCCGACAAAGGGCGCTCACGTGACTCGGGTGGAACGGGCTTAGGGTTGAGCATCGTCAAACACATCATCCAGCAGCATGGAGGTGAGGCGACGGCCTCGAGTTTGCCCGGCGGTGAAACAGTGATCGGTTTTAAGCTTCCGTTTCCCGGCCCTTTGACAGAAAAGGCGCTGATGAATTTTGTTAGAGATGAGCGCTCTTCGAGAGCGGTGGAATCAGATCAGGTCTCCTGATATGGGCGGCATGAGTGAATCTGAAAGCAAGGGTGGGGGAGTCCCGCCCAAGGTCTTGGCGGCCCAATTGGCGCGAGCGGAATCAATCCGAAAGGAGGTCGAAGGGCTGCCTATCGGTGGAAGGCCGCTGGTCCTTGAGTTTGGCTGCGGGCATGGGCATTGGCTGACAAGTTATGCCGAGGCGTTTACAGATGTTTTTTGCCTGGGCGTTGATTTGATTTCGGCGCGGGTGAGGAAGGGCAATGGGAAGCGCGACCGGCGTGGCTTAAATAACCTCCACTTCATTAAAGCCGAGGCTGCTGAGCTGCTCTCGGTCTGGCCCGATGACATCCCGATATCGCAGGCCTTTATGCTTTTTCCGGATCCTTGGCCGAAAAAAAGGCATTTTAAGAACCGCATGATTCAGCCTGCGTTTCTATCTCAACTTGCGGCCCGAATGCCCCTCGATGCCCCTTTTCACTTTCGCACCGATCACCCCGACTATTTCAGCTGGACGAGCGAGCACATTTCAGAGCATCCAGATTGGCAGATCGAAGTTGACGCGCCTTGGCCGTGGGAATCGACAAGCTACTTCCAGGAGTTTATGGAAGAGTGGCAGTCGCTCGTTGCTCATCGGGCCTGATTGATCACCAGCGCCAAAAGGGCAGGATCAGCTGGCTAATGAGGGTTCCAGCAAGGAGCGCAAGGGTAAGCCAAAGGATGGGATCAAAGGCCATCTTTCGCATCCCAGGGAAGGCAGGTTCCTGCGCTTTTATGGGGGCACGCGGGAGGGGTTTGCGGTGAAGACGCGAGAGGTCGTTCGTGATGTCTTTGGGTGTCGGCATGGAATTGCTTCTGAGCTGATTAGGTATGCCGAAAATTGTCTATCAGTCAGCCTAATAATTCTTATAAGAAGATTTCACGCGGACTTTTATAAATAGGGGATTGACGTTACCTAGGTGCCACTTCAATCCAAGCAGTTCTTTTTTTGGTGGAGTCCTTAGTCGGAACTCATGACACGAAGCTTGAAAACACGCACTTTTCTTGGAGCCATAAGCCTGATCGCCTCAGAGGCGTCGGCAGTCTCGACGGCACCGTACGAGCTCACCCAAATCGGACCTCTCCCGATCACCAATTCGATGGTGATGGGATGGATCATTTCGGTAGCGGTGATCGTCGGAATCCGCCTGATGGTTGGAAAACCAACCCTCGTGCCAAGCAAGGGCCAGGCCGTGATCGAGAGCGCTATCGAAGGCGTGCGTGGGATCATGGAGCCGATCGTTGGTAAGAAGATGTTTGGACCGACCTTCCCACTCCTTGTGGGGATCTTTTTCTTCATCCTTATGCATAACTGGAGCGGATTGCTTCCAGGCGTCGGAGCTTTTGGCCTCTACGATGACCACGGCCATCTGATTTATTGGTGGCGCCCTGCGAATGCGGATCTCAACATGACGATTGCGATCGCTCTCATTTCAGGAGTGTTCGCATGGCTCTATTTCGTTCTGCGATACGCGGGTTTCAAAACGCTGATTATCGATCTCTTTGGAAATAAGGCTAACCGCAAAGACGTCGGCACTCCGATTTGGCTTCTTCTTATACCAGTCTTCATTGGCGTCGGATTCATTGAAGTGATCTCGATCATCTTCCGCCCCGTCTCCCTCTCTTTTCGACTCTTCGGTAATGTTTTCGGTGGTGAAAACCTCCTGACAAACATGACTGGCATCGTTCCCTACATCGTGCCGGTTCCGTTTTACTTTTTAGAAACCCTCATCGGCCTTGTTCAGGCGCTCGTCTTTACTCTACTGACGGCGGTTTACATCGGGCTCATCTGTAACCACGGGGAAGAGCATCATTAGACTTTCATGATTGGGACTAGTGCCAGAGGTAACCAATCCTCACTGAGTGCTAGACGATCAAGTTCACCGTTAAATCACTAAATAGGAAACATACAAAATGGACATCATCATCACACTCGCAGCATTCGAAGCAGGCGAACTTCAAGGAGCAATCGGTTGTTTTGGCGCAGCTATCGGCGTAGGCCTCACAGGCATGAAAGCTGTTGAAGCTGTCGGCCGTAACCCAGGCGCTTCAGGTGCGATCCTCGTTCAATCCATCCTCGGGATGGCTTTGGCTGAGGCGGTCGCGTTCTACGCCCTCTTCCTCTAAGTATATCTTTGATCGTAGCCGCCTAGTTTTAGGCGGCTGCGGTTGTTTTCTTTACTCCTCAACGACGACGACATGCTTCAAGAACTACCACTCTTCATCGCTGCTGCCGAAGCTGGCCATGATTCTGGCGGGCTCGTTGGCACCTTTGGCCTCGATGCGAAGATCATCATCGCCCAAGGAATCAACTTCCTCCTCGTCGCCTTCCTCCTCTGGAAGTTTGCCTTCAAGCCAGTGATGGCGACGATGGCTGAGCGCGAAGAGAAGATCTCCCAAGGTCTGGCCGATGCCGAGAAGGCAAAGCAGCAGCTCGAGAGTGCTGAGCAAGAAAAGGCCACTAAGCTCCAAGAGGCGAACATCTCTGCTCAAGCGATTGTGACTGAAGCCCGCACACAGGCTGAAGAGGTTGCAGTGAAGCAAAAAGAGCAACTCGACCTCGACCTCGCCGACAAGCGTCGCCGTGCGGAAGAGTCGATTGAGCTCGAGCGCGAAAAGGTTCTTAACGAAGCCCGCGCCGACATCGCCCGTCTCGTTGTTCTTACTTCTGGTAAAGTCCTTAAGAAAGAACTCTCGGACGAAGAAAAGACCCGCCTCAACTCCGCCGCTGCGCGTGAGATGAGCGCCAACTAAGAATTTCCGGAAATGGCCGACCTCAACTACAAGGACAAGAAGCTCGCCAAGCGCATCGCGCAATTGGTCTCGAGCAAGGGCGACGCTGTTAAAGGCGAAGTTCTGCCTGCCCTCGAAAAGCTGATTGGCTCTCGCGCGCTTTCCGCGCGCCGCCGCTTCATCAAGCACTTCCTCATTTGCCTCGAGCGTGAACAACGCGCTCGCCATCTCCTTATCGAGCACGCTGGTCCGATCCTTCCCAAAGACATCGATGCTGTTAAGGCTGAGTTTGCTTCGAAAGTCGAAGGCCTCACCGTTGAAACCCGCGAAGAGCCGAGCATCCTCGGTGGTGTGCGGGTGACCCTCGGCGACAATGTTTTTGATGCTTCTGTCGCGGGCCGCTTGGCCCGCCTTTCCACCTCCACTTTGTAGTCCCTAATTAATTTTCCATTTAATCGATGAGCTCCCTCCTAGATCAGATCGAACAAGAGATCGCCGGCCTTAGCACTGGCGTCACCAAGACCAACACCGGAAATATCGTCGCGATTGCCGACGGTGTAGCTAAAGTCGAAGGACTTTCCGAGGTCATGTATAATGAGATGGTCGAGTTCCCTGGCGGCGTCATGGGCATCGCGCTTAACCTCGAAGAAGATGAAGTCGGTGTCGTCGCGCTCGGTGATGTAGCTGACCTTAAGGAAGGTGACGAAGCCAAGTGCACCGGTCGCCTCCTCTCTGTTCCTGTCGGTCGCGAGTTGCTCGGTCGCGTTGTTGACGCGCTCGGTAATCCTGTTGATGGCAAGGGTCCGCTCAATGCTTCTGAGAACTACCCAGTCGAAAAGATCGCTCCCGGCATCATCCCACGTAAGTCGGTTGATCAGCCTCTCTCGACCGGTATCATGTCGATCGACTCGATGATTCCAATTGGCCGTGGTCAACGTGAGCTCATCATTGGTGACCGCCAAACCGGTAAGACGACCATCGCGATCGATACGATCATCAACCAAGCGAAGATCAACAACCAGCATCGCCAAGCAGACGGCAGATTTGAAGAAGGCTTCCGCCCGGTTTACTCGGTCTACGTTGCGGTTGGTCAGAAGAATTCAACCATCGCCCGCACGATCGCGACACTCGAAGCCGCCGGTGCACTCGAATACACTATTGTAGTGTGTGCGGCGGCTGCGGAAAACGCGGCTAACCTCTACATCGCTCCTTTCTCTGGTTGCGCAATGGGTGAGTGGTTCATGGCCAATGGCATGGACGCGCTCATCGTTTATGATGACCTTTCCAAGCACGCTGCTGCTTACCGTCAGATTTCCCTCGTTCTCAAACGCCCAGCGGGCCGCGAAGCGTATCCGGGCGATGTTTTCTACCTCCACAGCCGCCTCCTCGAGCGCTCCGCGCGTCTCAACGAGAAGAATGGCAATGGTTCCCTCACAGCGCTTCCGATCATCGAAACGCAAGCTGGTGACGTATCCGCTTACATCCCGACGAACGTGATCTCGATCACCGACGGACAGATCTTCCTCGAAACCGACCTCTTTAACCAAGGTGTTCGCCCAGCGGTCAGTGTGGGTCTCTCGGTTAGCCGAGTCGGTTCTGCTGCGCAGATCAAGGCGACCAAGCAAGTGGCTGGTAAGGTGAAGCTCGAACTCGCTGCTTACCGTGAGCTCGCCGCCTTCGCTCAGTTCGGTTCCGACCTCGACGCGAAGACCAAGAGTCAGCTCGAGCGTGGTGCCCGCACCGTTGAGCTCTTCAAGCAACCAGCGAACGCTCCTCTGCGTATCGAATCTCAAGTGGCCCTTCTCTGGGCCCTGCAGAACAAGTTCTTCGACGACATTGAAGTCGATGACATCGTTAAGGCAGCCAACTCACTCAAGGAATTCCTCGAGTCCGGCAAGGAAGCCATCCTCGGCGACATCCTCTCGAAGAAGAAACTCGACGACGATAACCAAGCTAAGCTCAAGGATGCCGTTGGCGCCTGGAAGAGCACTTGGAAATCCGCCTAAGAACCCTGTCTCCTTTTTAACGACGCGCTAGCCTCTCATGCCGAACACTCGCGACATCCGCAACCGCATCAAGTCGGTCAAGAACACCGCCAAGATCACTCGGGCGATGCAACTTGTGGCTGCTTCGAAGATGAAGAAGGCGCAGGACCGCGCCGTCGAAGGGCGTCCTTATGCGCAGCTCCTCTCCCGTCTTCTGGGTGTTCTGAGCGAGCACTTGCCTGAGATTCCTCACCCCTTCCTTGAAGAGCGTGAAGTGAAGACGCGTGGCATCCTCTTCATTTCGACGGACCGTGGACTCTGTGGTTCGCTCAACGCCAACCTCTTCCGTGAAGCCGCTGCGCTTGATAAAGACAGCACCCACTTCTACACGATCGGGAAAAAAGGCCGCCAGTTCCTCTCTCGCAGCGGACGTTCGCTCAAAGCTGATTTCCAGATTTCGGAAAAAGCCCCTTTCAAGGAGTTTCGCCCCGTCATGGAAGCGATGATCGAAGACTTTAAGGCGGGCACGATCGACACCATCGAGGTCCTCTACCCACGATTCAAAAACACCCTTATTCAAGAGCCTGAAGTGGTTCCTTTCCTCCCCTTGGAAAACTTCCAAGCGGCGCTGCAAAAGCTGCTTGCTGAAGAAGGCACCGAGCTCGTCCAGGATGACCGCGAGTTTATTTTTGAGCCCACTGCCGCGGAAATCCTTCCACAACTCTTCGATCTCTTTCTTCGCCGTGAAATCTACCAGCTTCTTCTGGACTCCCGCGCCTCTGAACACAGTGCGCGGATGGTTGCGATGAAGTCTGCGACCGACAATGCGAAGAGCTTAACCGACGATCTCACTCTCCAATACAATAAAGCCCGTCAGGCAGGTATCACGCAGGAGATCCTCGAGATCACCGCTGCCGCGAGCATTTAGACTTTCCACACCCATTTGACCCTTACACCGATGAGCGAAAACATAGGTAAAATCACCCAAATTCTCGGCGCTGTTGTCGACGTCCAGTTCGACTCCGCGAACCTTCCGGCCATTTATCAGGCCCTTAAGGTTGAGTATTCTCTTCAAGGGACTCCTACGAGTCTGGTCGTTGAAGTTCAACAGCACCTCGGTGGGGGCCTCGTCCGCACCGTGGCGATGTCGAGCACTGAAGGCCTCGTTCGTGGGATGAAAGTCATCGACACCGGCGCAGCGATCTCCGTTCCCGTTGGTGAAGGCGTCCTCGGCCGTATCTTTAACGTCACGGGTGACCCCGTTGACGAGCGTGGCGAAGTGAAATACGAGAAGCGCTACCCGATTCACCGCCAACCCCCAGCCCTCGTTGACCAAAGCACGACGGCAGAGATCCTTGCAACTGGCATCAAGGTCATCGACCTCATTTGCCCATTCACCAAGGGTGGTAAAGTCGGCGCCTTCGGTGGTGCAGGTGTGGGTAAGACCGTGGTCATCATGGAGCTCATCAACAACATCGCGAAGAGCCACGGTGGTTACTCAGTTTTCTGTGGAGTAGGCGAGCGTTCCCGTGAAGGTAATGACCTCTACCACGAAATGTCCGATGCGGGCGTTATCGACCAGAACGACATCTCGAAGTCGAAAGTAGCCCTGTGCTACGGCCAAATGAATGAGCCTCCTGGTGCGCGTATGCGGGTAGGACTCTCCGGTCTCTCCATGGCGGAATACTTCCGTGATGAAGGTGGCCTCGATGTGCTCCTCTTCGTTGATAATATTTTCCGTTTCTCCCAAGCGGGTTCGGAAGTATCCGCTCTCCTCGGTCGCTCTCCATCAGCGGTGGGTTATCAACCAACCCTCGCTCAGGAAATGGGTAACCTCCAAGAGCGTATCACTTCGACGAACAAGGGTTCGATCACCTCGTTCCAAGCCGTATATGTTCCTGCGGATGACCTGACAGACCCTGCTCCGGCCAGTACCTTTGCTCACCTCGACTCGACGATCGTTCTTGAGCGTCGTATCGCTGAGCTCGGTATTTACCCAGCGGTGGATCCACTCTCTTCAACTTCTACGGCGCTCGACCCAGCGGTCGTTGGCAAAGAGCACTTCGAAGTTGCTCGTGGCGTTCAACGCGTCCTCCAGCGCTACAAGGATCTCCAAGACATCATCGCGATTCTCGGTATCGATGAGCTCTCCCCTGAGGACAAGCTTGCCGTTTACCGCGCTCGTAAGATTCAGAATTTCCTCTCCCAAGCCTTCAACGTGGCGGAAGTCTTCACCGGTATCGCCGGCACGATCGTTCCGATCGAAGACACCATCAAGGGCTTTAAGATGATTCTCGATGGCGAGCTCGACCACATCGAAGAAGGTGCGTTCCGTTACAAGGGGACGATCGAAGAAGTGATCGAATCGGCTCAGGAATAGCCTCGATTTAATTTAGGAACCTCCCATGTCGCTCAGACTCGAAATCGTCACCCCCGAACGCCTCGTCCTTGATGAGACGGTAGACCACGTCTCGCTTCCAACCGAAGCGGGCGGCGAGCTCGATATCCTTCCCGGCCACGTGCCGTTGATGGCGATGATCGAGCCCGGGGAGCTGAAGTACTTCAAGGGGAACAATAAAGAGTCGATTGCGATTGCTCGGGGCTTCATCGAAGTCGCGAAGGATACGATCAAAGTATTGACTGAAGCAGCTATCGAGGTCGATGAGATCGACGCGAGTGCTTTAGATGACGCACGGGCTCGCGCTGAAGAAGCCCTCGAAGAAGCCAAGGCGAGTGGGCAAGATCCCGCCGTGCTTGAAGAGCTTGAGACAAAGGCCCGTTTCGCGGTGATCCAAAAAATCATCTCGGACTCTCGGCGGTAGATAGGGCTGGGTCTCAAATGTAAAAATATCACCTGTAAGTAGCGTTCCCTACTTGCAAACAGGTATATATTTTATACATCTAAAGCGTTGTCTGAGAGATATCGCTACCAATTGCCCTAAAAGTTTACCTTCTTTAGCCGATAGAATCCTATACAGGATTCCATATAGGCCTTCTACGCTGAAGTAGGTGAAATTCGATCCCAGGAACGCACATGCAAACAGTATATATCATTGAGGACGAAATCCTCCTAAGAGATCTGCTTTCAGATCTGATCAACTCAGACAACGAACTCGAGATTATAGGCGTCAGTGACGACGGCACGCAGGGGCTCAAAGAAGCGCTTGAAAAAAGCCAGACATTCTGATCTCCGACTTACAACTTCCAGGCCTCAATGGCGTCGAAATTGTTCAGCGCGTTAAGCAAGACCTGCCAGACACCAAGATCATGGTGATCAGTGGCCACTTTAACCTCCCTCGCCTCAAGCGCGTCTTGATGACGAAGGCTGAGGGCATCATGGAAAAGGCAGCGGGTCTTTCTGAAATGGAAAAGGCGCTGAAGATCGTAGCCAGCGGTGGAACTTACTACAGCCCTTCGATCATCCAACGCATGCCAGAAATGTTATCGGTCCAAGAAACGGATCTTTCGGTCGAGGCACTCACTTCTCGCGAGCGTGAAATCCTCCAGCTCATCGCTGAAGGAAACACGACAAAGGAGATGGCAGCCCGCCTTGGAATCAGTGCTCGAACAGCCGACGTCCATCGCACCCACATCATGCAAAAGCTCGGCGTCCACAATGTCGCTGGCCTCACACGCATGGCGATACCCATGGTCCAACGGACCGCACCCGCTTCATTTTTCAAGCAGACGTCAATTTTTAAGCACAGCACCTGTTGTCATGTGTGACGGATGAAGACAGCGGATGCCGCTAGCCTAAAAAAAGAATTCCCCGACCGGACATAGATCCGATCGGGGAATGAGCTCTTCAAAATTTGAGGCGAGCTTAGTTGTAAGCCGTCTCGCCGTGGTCCGACTGGTCGAGGCCGTCGATTTCTTCGCGCTCGCTGACTCGGAGACCGCCGCAGAGTAGCTTGGTCAGGTAGAGCAGAGCGATGGTCGCGACGAGGGTGTAAACGGTGGTGACACCTGCTCCGATAGCCTGCTTGACGATTTGCTCACCGAAGGTGAAGCCACCGCCGCCGCCCATCGCTTCGATCCCTACTAAAGCGGCGAGCAGCGTTCCAACGAGGCCGCCGACACCGTGAACACCGACAACGTCGAGGGAGTCATCGTATTTGAAGCGGTTCTTCAGTTTGACCGAAGCATACCAGCAGAGTGCGCCGGAGACGGTGCCAATGAGGAGTGCTCCGAGTGGACCAGCGACGCCAGATGCCGGTGTGATCGCGGCCAGACCTGCAATCGATCCAGTGGCGATGCCAAGGATGCTTGGCTTACCAATCGTTTTCCACTCGATAAACATCCAAGTAAGGGCACCGGCCGAGGCAGATATGTGCGTCACGAAAAGTGTCAATGCGGCTGCCTCATTGGCTCCGCCTTGCGAGCCGGCGTTGAAGCCGAACCAGCCTACCCAGAGCATCGCAGCGCCGATCACTGTCATTGGCAGATTGTGCGGAGGTCTTGGATCCTTACGTGCGCCAAGCATGATACAGAAGACCAGCGCGGCAACACCCGCCGTGATGTGAACGACGATGCCGCCAGCGAGGTCGACGACGCCCATTTCGTAGAACCATCCGCCTGGAGACCAGGTCATGTGGCAGATGGGTGCGTAAACAACGAGCGCCCAAAGAACGCTAAAAATAAGGACTGCGTTGAACTTAACCCGCTCAACAAAGGTGCCGACGATGAGTCCGGGGGTGATGACAAAGAAGGTCATCTGGAAGGCAGAAAAGAGGATATTCGGGATACCGTCTCCGCCTTCAACGCCCTTGTGGAAGAGTGCGCCCAGATCTCCGAGCCACTTGCCATGGCCGGAGAATGCGAGCGTGTAGCCGATGATCAGCCAGACGATGCTGAGGAGCGCGGTGAGCGCGAAACAGTGCATCAGGACGGAGAGCACATTGCGCTTGTTGACGAGGCCACCGTAGAAAAGTGCGAGGCCAGGGATCATCATGAAGAGGACCAGGGCTGTGGACATCAACATCCAGGCGGTGTCGCCCGAATCGAGATTGGAGACTTCGACTTCGATGCTGGCGGCGGTTTCAGTAACGGCTTCAACGACCTCTTCAGGTGTTTGGCCATGCAGCGCGCTTGTCAGGATCGCGATTGAAAGCAGTGCAAAAGTGAGTTTTTTGAACATAGAATAGGGATGTTTGGACATGGCGAGCTGCCCATGGGTTGGGATTGTGGAGCAGTGTGCGAGACCCACCTATAGCGGACAAGTCAGAATCGAGAGGCACGGCTTGAAGATGAGATCAAGGCGCCTCCCGTTTAGCCTCCAATGGCCCACATCTCGGGCTTGGTGGTCATGGGGGTTTCGGCGGTGCGTTCCTCGGAGTAGCGGTCTTTGCGCTTTTGCCAAACCTTGCAGAGACGCTCTTGGAGCTGACTTTCGGAGAGGTTTTCATCACGAAGCCAGCTCTTGAGGTTGATTCCTTGGTGAGCAAAGAGGCAGGTGTAAAGAGTGCCGTCGGCAGAGATGCGCGCACGGTTACAGGACCCACAGAAGGGTGTCGAAATTGAAGTTATGAAGCCAAGCTCAGCACCGCTCTTTTGGTCTCGATAGCGTTTTGCGACTTCGCCGCAGTAGTTCGGATCGATCGGCTTGAGGTCAAAGTGAGGTGAAAGAGCAGTGAGGATTTCACTACTTGGGACGACCTCTTCTAGGGCCCATGCATTCTTGGTCCCGACGTCCATGAACTCGATGTAACGCAGAGTGAGTCCGGCGTCGCGGGCTGCCTGAGCGAGAGGGAGAATTTGTGATTCGTTAACCCCTCGCCGAATGACACTGTTGATTTTGACCGGGAAGCCTGCGTCTTGGGCGGCGAGGGCAGCTTGAAAAACCGCTGCGGGGTTTACGTTGGTGCCTGCCATCTCCCGAGCGACGTCAGGGTCAAGCGCGTCGAGGCTGATATTGAGTCGGTCGAGGCCAGCGTTCTTGAGCGCCGGGATGAGAGGCTCGAGGCGAAGCCCGTTTGTCGTCATCGCGAGATCGGCTTCAGGAAGGGAGGCCCGGATTTGGCTGACGAGCTCAACGATGTCGCGGTGTAGGAGGGGTTCGCCTCCGGTGATGCGGACTTTATCGACGCCTAGCTCGCCAAAGGCACCCGTGAGGCGGGCGATTTCCTCGAAGCTGAGGACTTCGTCGCGGGGGAGAAACTTAAAGCCTTCCCCGAAGATTTCGGCGGGCATGCAGTACTGGCAGCGCAGGTTGCAGCGGTCGGTGACGGAGATGCGGAGGTCGCGCAAAGGTCGCTTAAACTGATCGAGCGGTTTCAATGTGCGTGATGGTGAGGATGGGGGTGCTTAGCGCAGTGGCAGGCGGTGGGGTCAACCCACTCATCTGTGCCATCCGTATAGAACTCGTGTTTCCAGATTGGGACGCGGGCCTTGATTGCATCAATGAGCCAGCGCGAGGCTTCGAAGGCATCACCGCGGTGAGCGGCGCAGACACCAACCCAGACAGCGAGCTCTCCAGGCTGAAGGGGTCCAACGCGATGAATAGCCCGCGCATCGAGGATGTCCCATTTATCGAGCGCTTCTTCGAGGATGCGTTCACCTTCCTTGAAAGCGAGGGGAGCGTAGGCTTCGTATGTAAGAGATGTCACATCGCGGCCGAGGTGGTGATTGCGCACCCAGCCTTCGAAAGCGACGAAGCCGCCCGCGTCGAGGCGAAGCAGCTCCTCGCGGAGGGCCGCTGTATCCAATTTATCGTTACTGAGTTGGAAGCGAGGCATTCGGGAAATGATGAATGATGAATTTTGAGTGATGAATGGCTTTATACTGCTAAAGATTTGAACAGGAGACACGGAGGAAACAGAGAACTGAAAGATTTGGCACTATTTTACATGGATGGGCAGGATACGCAGGATAAAAAGTTGGTGTGCTTCGATACTCTGTGTGCTCTGCGCCTCCTGTTCAAAAATTGGGTTTTACCCACCCGCCATAGGAGGCATGAGGGCGATGGTGTCGTTTTCGGAAAGGCGGGTTTCAGGAGTGCAAAAGTCTTCGTTGAGCGCGGCGCGGAGTTGGTCGAGCTGGAAGGAGAAGCGGTGGTTTTCGCTCAACTCAGTGAAGAGTTCGCTGACATTTGTTGCGGTCGTGTGGATGCGCTCTTCAGCGAGGCCACGCTGTTCGCGCAAGCTACCAAAATAGAGGACGGTTACGTTCATTTAGAAACTAGCTCCTTCACGCGGGCGCTGAGGCGCTCAAAGTCTTCGGGGGTGTTGGCGTTATCCAGCGCGTCGGCTTGGGGGAGGTCGAGCAGTTGGACGTGGTCTGCTTCCTTGATCAGGACCTTTCGAGGGCAACGCATGTCAGCGGCGAGGTAACGCTCAAAAACGGGTTTCATCGCGGGCTCGTAGAGCGTGCAAAGCGGCTCAGGGAGACTATCAAAGTTGCTGCGGTAGGCGAGGGCGCTAGCGATGCCTCGGTGCCGTAAGAGAAATTCTATGACAGTGCCTGTGAGGAGCGGAAGGTCGCAGGCCACGACGAGCCAGGCAGCATCTGGATGAAGACTCATGGCCGTGAGGATGCCAGAGAGTGGCCCTTGGCTATCGGCTACATCAGGGAGGAGCTGGCCGAGTGCGAGGGCATCTGCTCCGCGCAAAGTTTGGTCTGACCGGACGGAGATATAGGTCTTCTCGACGAGCGGAGAAAGAAGCCCAGTGGTCGCGAGCCATTGGGGCAGGCCGTCGGGCTGATAGCTCAACTCAGCCTTGTCTTTGCCCATGCGTCGGCTGTGGCCTCCGGCGAGGATGAGGCCGTAAATAGGGGAGGCGTTTGTATCCGGTAGCGTCATACTTCTACTGAGAAGTCACGCTTGCCGCCAGATTTGGCAAGGAGCTGGACCTTTTCGATGACAATGGCGTGGGACAGTGCCTTGGTCATGTCGTAGAGGGTGAGGGCAGCTGCGGTTGCTCCCGTGAGGGCTTCCATTTCCACTCCGGTGCGGTGGGCCGTTTTCACGGTGCAGGTGATGTGTAGGGAACGGTCTGCCTGAATGGGCTGAATCTCAAATTTACAGCTGTCGATGGGAAGCGGATGACAGAATGGTATCCAGTCTGCGGTACGTTTCACCGCCTGCGTGCCGGCCACAATCGCGACCGTCTTGATCGCCCCCTTCTTGGTCGTGAAGCCATTGGCCACGAGGTGCTCCCAAGCGTCGGCGGGAAAGGTGATGCGGGCCTCGGCGGTCGCCGTGCGTGTGGTCACTAGTTTCCCCGAAACATCGACCATGGTGGGTTGGGCTTCGTCGTCGAGGTGAGTGAGCGCGGGAGTTACTTTATCCATGGGTAGTAAGGAACGGTTTCGCCGGGGGTCCAGCAGGTGCGATCGGCGGCGAGTTCGACAAAACCGTCACTCCCGACGAGGCCGGCAAAGTCGCCAGAATTCTTCGTAGCCCGCGGCAAGGCGCGGCCGTCTTCAATAATGTGGATGGGAAGGAAAACGGTCAGGCGCGTTGAAACTTCGACGTGCTTGCTGAGAGTGATCCGTTGGACAATGGGTTCCTCTCCAGCGCATCGGCGCAGAAAAGGAATGACGTGGCGATTGTGGCCAACGAGGGCCGAGACCGGATTCCCGGGCAGGCCAAAAGCAACCGTATCGCGGTCGGTTTTCCAGACGCCCATTGGTTTGCCAGGGCGTTGTGCGACGCCGTGAAAGATGCAGTCGCCGAGCGCATCGAGGGCGGGTGCGATCCAGTCCGCTGTCCCGCGGGAGACGGCCCCGCTGATGACAACGATGTCGTGGGTTTCAACGATTTCCTTGAGACGCGACGTCTCAGCCTCGGCGTCATCAGAAAAATGGACAAGCGTGCGTGCGGGAAATCCAGCGGAAGAAAGCGCGTTTTCTAGCGCAGCCGCATTGGAGCGCCGAATTTGGTGAGGCAACGGTGTCTCGTTGATTGGAACGAGCTCATCGCCTGTGCCGATGACGGCGATGCGAGGGAGTTGGTTGACCCTCAGCTCGGCACAGCCGCATGAGGCCGCGACGCCAATTTCGGCGGGACCGAGGCGCGTGCCCTTCTGGATCAAAATGTCACCAGCAGTGCAGTCGAGTCCGGCGGAGTGGATGTATTGTTTAGGATCGATGTCCTTCACATCCTTGATCCTGAACGTCTTCCCCCCTTTCATGTAGTCGGTTTCCTCGTACGGAATGACGGTGTCGGCGTTCAATGGTAGAGCGGCACCGGTCATGATTTCGATCGCGGTCTCTGGCTGGCTCTTTTGGAGCGTGTGTGGTTTCTCGCCGGCGAGTTGTCGGCTGGTAATCTTGAATTCAGATGTGTTCGAAAGGCCCTCCGACCATGCCACTGCAAAGCCGTCCATCATGACGCGATCAAAGGGCGGGAGGGAGCGGTCGGCCACGACGGGCTGCTGAAGGATGCGCCGTGCCGCCTTCTCAATCGGAACACTGTGAACCGGAGCTGGCACGACGGCCTGAGTGAGGAGCTCGTCGACCGCAGGGACGGATAGCGGTGGGTTCTTCATTGCGGGTTTGGGGTCAAGATCGGTCCGAGGACCTCAAAGTTGCATCCACCTGTATTCAGAAGGCCGCTACGGATGATGCGACAGCGCAGGCCGCCTCTGTCCTTGAGCGATGCGTGGGCGCCGGGCCCGATGGCGGTGTCCATCCAGTGGCACGGTTTGCATTCTTCACTCCCACTGAGCTCGACCTCGCCGAGGCGAAAGCGCTGGCCGATGAGCGCGTTAAGATCGAGGCCTTGGGTGAGGATATTGCGGCGGAAGGCAGCCGGATCCGCCTCGAGCTGGTCGATCGCTTGGCACACGTCGTCGATGACTTCTTTGGCGATGAGGGTGAGCTGCCCCTTATAGTCTTCCTTATGATCGAAATAGCGATCCCCGCGCAGTCCACTCCCCGCGACGCACTCGATCTGGTCGCAAGCTACGATGCCATTTTCGAGCCTTTCTTGCCCATGTCGGCCGGCAAAATCATGCCCCGGAGAAATCCAGATGGCGAGAATTTCGGCGTTGGATGGATCTGGCGGCGTGGCCCCGTGTGACATAGCTTTGAAGGCAATTCACTCTCCGGTGAAGGGCAAGGGAAAGTGGGTGCAAAGTCTGGAATTGGCTCGGATTTGACTGATCGTTCAGTTCAGTCGGATCCAATAGAGCCTGTTCTTAAAGTTGCAGCAATTTGACCGTTCGGTCAGATTTGATGCGACTGCCCTAGGAATCTTCTTCCAACTTAGGCAAGGAGCTTGTGTTTGGGTTTTGCTCGATGGGTTTTAAAGTGGGCAACTCTTTGCTTGAGAGCGGGGCGAGGTCGATGAATTTTCTCGCAGTGACGAGCACCCGAGTGTCGAGCGAGCGCATCGCCGCGTTGTAGTGGTCGACGCTCTTGCCGAGGGTGTTGCCCATCTTATCAAAATGGCCGCCGAGCGTGACGATGCGTTCGTAGAGGTCTTTTCCAAGGTCACTGATCGCTTGCGCCTGCTCGGCAATTTGCTCCTGCCGCCAACCAAATGCGACCGCCTTGAGAAGAGCGATGAGGGTTGTTGGGGTGGCGAGGATGACGTTGTCCGCGGTGCCCATTTCGATGAGCGAAGGGTCCTCCTCGAGGGCAGCGCTAAAGAAGGCCTCGCCAGGAATGAAGAGAACAACGAACTCAGGTGTGGGCTCGAACTCCTTCCAATAATTTTTGCTCCCGAGCTTTTTGATGTGGTCGCGAATCTGGCGGGCGTGACGGGTGAGCTCCTTTTTGCGAGTTTCGGGATCGGGCGCTTCGAGCGCCTTGAGATAACCATCGAGTGGCGTCTTCGCATCGACAATGACTTGGCCACCGTTGGGGAGCCGGACAATCAGGTCGGGGCGAAGGCGCCCTTCATCCGTCGTGGCATTTTCCTGTTCCACGAAATCAACGTGATCGACCATCCCAGCAAATTCGACCGTGCGCTTGAGTTGGACTTCACCCCACTGGCCGCGGACGTTCGGAGTGCGGAGTGCTTTGACGAGATTTGCTGTTTCAGTTTGGAGCTGAGTCTGAGTTTGGCCGAGGCTATGAATCTGCTCTTTCAGGCTAGCATAAGCACCCGTCCGGGCCTTCTCAATGTCTCCGATCTTACCATCGATTGTTTTGAGCGACTCAGCGAGCGGTTTGACGAGGGTGTTGATCGCTTCCTGCCGCTTGGCGAGATCGCCTTGGGCTCCCTTCTGGAATTTGCCGAGTTTCTCCTCAGCGAGACTGAGGAATTGCTCATTGTTCGACTGGAGCGCTTTTGAACTGAGCGATCGAAAGGTGTCCTGAAGGTTTTCGCGCAGGTTCTTCAGCTCGGTGAGTTGCGCTTGATGAGCGACTTCGCGCTCTTCGAGCTGAGCAGTAAATTTGGCGTTCTCGGTTTGAGCACTGGAGAGCTCGACTCGGAGGCTATCGATTTGGGCTTGGGCCTCAGCTTTGGCTTCGAGGGCTTGATCGCGCTCAGTCGTCAGGCGGCTGGTTTCGGCGGCGGTTCGAGAGCTGCGCGCGAAAAAGTAAAGGGCGACGCTCAGTGCGCCACCGAGCAGTCCGAGAAAAAGGGCCAAGGAAGGATCCATCGTGGGGGACGCTAGCGGGTTGCTTAGGCGGGGTGCAACGTCTTCTCTACGGGGATGAAATTTTCTCGCTGCATCTTGTTTCTAGGCCTCGCGCTGGGGGTCCATGGGGAGATGTTAGAGGCAGAGGATTTGCGGGTAGGACTTCTAGGGCCTTCGCGGGAAAGCCCGCATTGGCAGTTCTTCAAGCGCGGCTTAGCCGAGGCCTCGGCGGAGTCGCGTCTGGCTTGGATAGTGGATGAGGTCCCCGTCTATACGGTCGAGCGTCCATTGCCCCCGGGCGAGTCTGTCGGTCATGTTGAAGTCGACCGTGTGGCGCTGAGCTCGGCGATTCATATCATGGCAGTGGATTTAAGTCCGCGAAAGTCGGGCACATTGCTTTACTTTGAGACCACGGGTGGGAATTCCGGAGACACATTCACACGCCCGTGGATGGATGTATTAGAGGCGCATCCGATTTGGCCGTCCACCGGAGCGTGGTCATGGGCGGAAGCGAATACGCCGGGATTGGTGCGCCATCGCTTGGCTTCGGTAGTGACGCCCGAGCTGCGGCTAGTTCGTCAGTCTGGCGGCTTTCCTTCAGTGTCTCGCAACTTGCCTAAAGTCGCGCTCGCGATGGATAGCTTTGCGCTTTCTTCCCTCGCCGATGGGCGAGCGGATGTCCTCGTCGTTCCCCATTTCGCCGAGGCAGGACGCTGGGTCATAGATCAGCTTTTACGCGTCGAGAAAGTGAATCCTTCGAGCACACCGGTTTTTCAAGTGAGTCCACTTTTAGTGACTAAAAACAATGTCTCAACGTGGGTTGAGTGGTGGAAACTTTGGGAGCGTTGAGTCTTCATTCTGGGCCTTTCTATTTTCAAGAAATTAGCCTCCTGGAGAGGATTGAACGCTTTGCGCTGAACGTTGGACTTAAGGGTGGGGCGTAGGCCGAAGATTGCCAGATCGCGCCCGAGCCCTTTTCTTCTATCGACAATGCCAATTTACGAATATCGCTGCGAGGCCTGTGGGAGTGATTTTGAAATCCTCGTCCGCCAAGGCCAAGAGCCCGAATGCCCGAAGTGTTCTTCCGCTAAGCTCTCTAAGCAGTGGTCGACTTTTGCTGCCAAAGGTGAATCAGGCGCATCTAGCCAAGCGTCCTCGCACAGCCACGGTTCGGGTTGTGGCTGCGGCGGTCCATCGAGCGGAGCTTGTGGCCTGAACTAGGAGCGACGACATGCATATAACACCACAATTTCTTGTTCTTATTTTGGGACTACACGTCGCTCTTACCGTTGGCTATGCCGGTGACACCCTGGCATCTGCGGAACCCCAGACATTCTATGAGCAGCGCCTGCTCGATGCGGTTAAAGAGATGAATACGCTGGATCAGTTCGCGACCGAGAAGGAGCGCGAATATGGCGAAATTCAAAGGCGCTTCCGAGGCGTAGCTAATCTTTTCAATGGGATCATCGTAGCGAGCCCCGACGCGATTGAGGCACGCCTCATCTATGGTAAGATGCTCGATCGATATGGTGATCGAGATGGAGCTCGAGACCAATTTATAGAAGTGCTCAAGCGGGACCAATCAATCGCAGTTGCCCATCAGCAGCTCGGAACCTACTCCGCTGAGAATAATGATATAACGCGAGCACTGGCTTATTATCTCAGCGCGATCGAATACGCTCCCAATGAAGCCGTCTATCACTTTGTCTTGGGAGATCTTCTCTACACCTTCGCAGGACAAATGATAGAATCGGAGTTGCTTGATGCTGGGGTACTGCAATCGAAAATGTTTGAAGCCTTCGGCAAGGCCGCTGAGCTCGCATCAGAGAATCCTGTTTATCAATTTCGCTATGGAGAAGCGTTTTACCTCTTTGCCGATCCAGACTGGGAAGCGGCACTTTCACATTGGAGAACATTTGTGAGGGGATCGGATTTATCTGCACCTCAAGCGCAGATGATCACGCTGCATATTGCTCGATGTCTTGGTGAAATGGGTCAGTACGAAGAAGCCCGAGAGCGCATAGCTGAGGTGAATTCTGCTGAACTGGAAGATCTACGTTCGGCTTTGGCGGATGCGATCGAAGAAGCGCAAATGTAGTAGAAGCTAAATCTCTGATTGGAGGGACCGGCTCCTGCCGGTCCGCCGCTGAGAAGAGCTCACCAAACCACCCACGGACCGGCGGGAGCCGGTCCCTCCAGCGCGCGTTGCTGCCTTTTCGCTATTTTTGGCATTCTCGAACACGCTAGCGCGAGATGGCGTAGACCGCGTAGCCAGCCCGAAGGTTTGGCCAGCGCTTTACGGGTGTTTTCCAATCCCCTCCAAGGTAAGAACGCGACTTTATCGTATAGTCTTTATCCCTGCAAAAGCTTTCGAAGCCTTGGATTGAAACGGGGTTGCTTGGATTGTCTTCATACCAAGCATTTGGATACACCTCGTTGCGCACGCGATTTCCATTGCGAAGGACGGACCAGCGATTCTGCCAATACGCATGATTGATGAAGCCAACAGCAAGGGTTTTTCCGACTCGTAGTGATTCGGCCACTACACTTTCAGGATTCGGCATCTCGGGCAAGGTGCGGGAAAGAATAACCCAATCAAAAAATTCATCAGTAAACTTCCCAAGAAACTGCTCGGCGTCGCCTTGATACACATCCACCCCGCGGCGAACGCAGCTTTGAATCTTGCGTAGGTCCGTATCGACGCCAACCCCCGCGATCTCCTTGGTTTGGCTGAGGTGCTCAAGCAGAACACCTCGACCGCAGCCGAGGTCGAGCACACGGCTGCCTTGATCAATCCAGTTGGAAATGATCTGAAAGTCTGCCTGTCGCTTGTTTGCCCGACTCATTTCAAGAAGTCCTTTACGAGGGTGTAGAGTTCGGGCGCATCGATGAGGAAACTGTCGTGCCCGAGCGTCATTTCCAGCTCGGCATAGCTCGCCTCTTTGCCCGCACGGAGGAGGGCGTGGACGATGGAGCGGTTTTGTTCGGGCGGGAAGAGCCAGTCACTCGTGAACCCGATCACAAGGGTACGGGCGGAGACGGCAGCAAGGCTTTCCTCAAGCTTGCCGGAGGCTCCATAGAGATCGAAGCGGTCGAGCGCTTTCGTGAGATAGAGGTAGGTGTTCGCATCGAAGCGGCTGGTGAAGGTCTGCCCTTGATAGCGCAGATAACTCTCGACCTGAAATTCGGCCCCGAAGCGTTCACGAGCAGCCCCAGTGGCAACGCGCTCGCGGCCAAATTTGTCCTCCATCCCTTGATTACTGAGGTAGGTGATGTGAGCCATCATCCGCGCGATCGCGAGGCCGACCGCAGGGCCTTCTGCCTCTGGGTAGGTGCCATCGTGCCACTCGGGGTCCTGCATGATCGCGAGGCGGCCGACTTCGTTGAAAGCAATTGCTTGGGCATTTTGGCGAGCGGTCGTCGCCATCGGGAGAAGGCGTTCAACCTTGTCGGGAAACTGAATGCCCCACTGGAGCGCCTGCATCCCGCCCATCGAGCCACCGACGACGGCGTAGATTTGCTCGATGCCAAATTCTTTGCGGAGAAGAAGCTCCTGCGCGGCGACCATGTCTTCGATGCTCAGGAGGGGGAAATCGAGATCGAAGCGCAGGCCGGTTTGAGGATTGATCGAGGTTGGCCCAGTCGAGCCTTGGCATCCACCGAGGACGTTGGAACAAACAACAAAAAAGCGCGTTGTATCGATCGGTTTTCCGGGCCCGATGATGTTGTGCCACCAGCCTGTCTTGCGGTCGCGTAAATCATGCACCCCCGCGCAGTGGTAGTCACCACTGAGGGCATGGCAGATCAGGATGACATTATCCTTCGCCGCCGAAAGCTGCCCATAGGTCTCGTAGCGCAACGTGATGCCCGGAATCGATTCGCCCGAGGCAAAGCTGAAGGGTTCGTTTGAAACGAAGTCCTTCCACTCTACGAGCCCAACCTCTCCAGGCTGGTCCTCAAACGTCTGTGGTTCCGGATGATCCATGGGGAAAGGAGAAGAGCATTCGCCTCCGCGCCCATCTGGCAAACAGGGATTTGCGATCAATTGCCACTGGTAGGCTACCGGCCAAAAAAATTGTAGAAAAAATCGCCCGACTATTTCTCCTTTCAGCATGCAAAAGTGTGCCATTCTTAGCCTCTTCTTTACGGCCCCTGTTTTTTCTAACCTGAAGGAAGCGCAGCCCGTTGAACTACATTCGACCGATGCCTCCGCGATTTCCGGTGCGCTGAGCGTGAGCTGGGAAAGCCGCTATGTTTCAGAGGGCCGAGATAATCTCGATGGTGACGCGCTTTGGACGACTGCATTAGAGGCGGGCTGGGAAAATCTCAGTGCCGGCCTCTGGTTTGCAAAGTCCTACGATCAAGACTACGACGAGTTCAATTTCGACGTCGCTCTCTCAAAATCCTTTGACGAACTCGAAGTCTACCTCGCCTACACGCGGCTTGAATTTCCGTTTGATGGTTCTCACGACGATGAAGTGGGGGCAGGGCTTTTGTGGTCCGGACTTCCACTGGAGATCGAGTTAGCGGTCGACGTCTACTATTCGTTCGAGGCGGATGGGTGTTTTGCTGAATTCACTGTGGCGCGCACCGTTGAATTGAGCGAATTTGTTCATATCTGTATAGTATCTGAAGATGTAACTAACTTTAAGTTAGCTAGGAATGGATCGAAGGGCTCGCAACTGTTTATTTGCCTAAATCTAAAAAACTTGAATTGAACTCGCCAGAAATAGGATCATTGCCAGCGTAATTGCAATGAGTGTGATCCCGAATGTATTGGCGGAGCGGTATGCTTCGGAAGCGATGAAGGCGTTGTGGTCGCCGGAAGGTAAAGTGCGGCTGGAGCGCGAGTTTTGGATCGCGGTGATGCGAGCGCAACAAGCCGAAGGGCGGCCAATCAGTGATGCCACCATTGCAGCCTATGAGGCCGCGATCGATCAGATTGATTTGGATGATATCGCCGAACGCGAACGCGTCACGCGCCACGATGTGAAGGCTCGCCTTGAGTCCTACAATGCGGCCGCGGGCGAAGAAGCCATTCACCAAGGGATGACGAGTCGCGATCTGACCGAGAATGTAGAACAACTGCAGATTTTTCGTTCCTTGGAACTCGTGCGTGATCGCGTCGTCGCGGTTTTGGCGAAATTGGGTGAGCGGGCTCTTGCAGACAAGGCGCAGGTCTTTGTTGCCCGGACGCACAATGTCGCGGCGCAGCCTTCGACGCTTGGTAAGCGCTGGGCGATGTTCGGCGAAGAGCTGTCCCATGCGTTTGGTTCCCTTGAGAGTTTACTCGGTCGCTATCCTGTTCGCGGGCTTAAAGGAGCCGTCGGTACGCAGCTCGATTTGCTCACACTTTTTGATGGAAAAACCGAGACCGTTGGCCGGATCGATCAAGCGGTCGCACAGCACCTCGGCTTGCCCGAGAAACTCGGCGCGGTCGGGCAAGTGTATCCACGCTCGCTCGACTTCGAGGTCGTTGCGGTTCTCTGCCAGCTTTCGAGTGGGCCAGCGAATTTCTGTCGCACCTTGCGATTGATGGCAGGCCATGAGCTGGCAGGCGAAGGCTTCGCTAAAGGCCAGACCGGTTCCAGCGCGATGCCGCATAAGATGAATGCCCGCAGTTGTGAACGGGTGAACGGTTTTTGCACAATCTTGAAAGGCCATGTCGCGATGATCTCTGGGCTCGTTGGGGATCAATGGAATGAAGGCGATGTCTCCTGCTCCGTGGTTCGCCGTGCAGTTTTGCCCGATGCTTTTTTTGCTCTCGATGGACTGATCGAGACCTACCTCACGATCTTGAATCAGATGGAGGTCTTTACAGAGGTCGTAGCGTCGGAGAATCGCCGCTACATGCCGTTCCTCGCCACAACAACCGTTCTAATGGAGGCGGTTAAGGCCGGACTAGGGCGAGAACAAGCGCACCATATCATTAAGGAGAACGCGGTGGCGACCCTCGGCGACATGCGGACGGGAAACCTGCCGATCAATGACCTCATGGATCGTCTCGCCGCGGATGAACGTCTCCCGCTCGAAAAGGCCCAACTCGATACGATCCTCGCCGAAGCTGAAACACTCACCGGCCTTGCCCAAGCACAGGTCGATACGTGGGCGGCGCAGGTTGCGGCGATTTGCGAGCGCTATCCTCATGCCGCCAGCTACGAGCCAGGCTCTGTTCTGTAGTTTTTACTACAAAACTCACGCTTAACATAGGCGCTAGCTTTGGATACACAAAATCACTCCAATAGTCGATGGGCACCAAAGTTAGGTGGGCTTCAGGATTTGATCGGCACGTATCGCGAGGGCTACACGCCTGCGAGTATGATGACGCCGCCGATCGAGCAGGCATACGCTCACTGGCTCGTCCGTGAAGCGTATCAAGGTTCGGGGGCGTTGGTTGAGCTGGGTTGCTTTCTAGGCTCATTGAGCCGCCCTTTGCTTAATGGCCTCAGGGAGAATAGCGCTGAGCGCGCTCAAAGCACTGCTCTTCAGGTTTATGACCGATTCTTGTGGGACTCGTCGATGGATGAGTGGACAGATAAGCTTAAGCTCAAAAAACGTCCAGCGGACGGCGAGAGCTATGAATATTTGTATGAGGATTTCATGCAAGGTTACCTCGATCGATTGAATATCCACACCGTCGATTTTATTGAGGAGAAACCTTCTACGCCGAATATCGAAGTTCTGGTTGTCGATGTCATGAAAGGTTTCGAAATCGCAGACAATGTAGCTCAGGCATTCTTTCCGAAAGTGATCCCAGGTGGCGTCATCGTTCACCAAGATTACATGACATTTGCACATGGGTGGATACATCTTTTGACGTGGAGGCTGCGTGACTACTTGCGCCCAGTGTGGCTTTCAAAATGGTCCGCGATGACGTCCTTTGAGGTGATCTCGCCGATAGATGAGGCCGATTGCTTTACCTTTCGGAGTTTTCCGCCTGAGTCACCCGACGAGATTCTCGAGGCCTTTCAATGGAATAAAGAAGTCTTCGCCTCTTCAGAAGAGGTAGAAATTGTCCTCTCTGCGGCCGAGGTCTTTTTCCTTATAATGTCTCACCATGGCGACACCGTTGGTTATGAAAAATACCGAGAAGCGGAGTCCAAGGGCTGGCTCGAGCATCAAGCTTTCAAGGATATGGTTAAGTATTGCCGGCAGTGGAACTTCGCCTGGAAAGGGCTTTAGGCTCGGACAATTATAGCCTTCGAAAGGCTGTATAGAGATAATTAAAGCGGGGACTTTTTGCCAATTGTTCGGGGGTTATTCCCCGAAATTAGGCGATTTAGATCTTAGGCCTTTGCGCCACGTATTCTATAAGCAGTTATTAAACAATAACTTACGAAACAGTTCATTATCTGGCTTGGTTAATGCGAAAGAAGCGGGCCTCCACCTTCGCTAATCTCAAACCAAGAAATCTAATGAAAATATATTTCCTCAAAATGATTCTCGCTTGCTGGGTGGCAACAACCGCATCCGCAACAACTTGGAACTATGTTCCGTATTACCCTTGGACCTTCTCGTTCGAAGACGGATGGTTCTATCAACAGCCCGTCCAGAAAGTCTGGCAAGGTGGCGACTGGATCCTCAGCCCGATGGGGGACCCCTTCGATATCAATCGTATCTTTGATGCCCCACTCGCATCACTGGGTGGGACGAATGGATCGGGCCACTATTTCCGCCTGACGATCAGTAGTGATTTCCCAAGATTGGGCCTGCTCTCTGTAGGAGGAAAGACACTACAGCGGGTAGATCCTGTTGCAGTGACACCTAATGATGCAGAAGCCGTCCGCTTTCTAGATCCGATTGATTTGGATACGCGCCCGTATCCTGACCATGAGGTCTACTACGACGCGCACTATCTCGTCGAAGTACGAAAGCTGACCGATGACATTGTTGGACGCTCGACGATCTATTTCGAATCACTGAGGCCCTTCTTGACTTGGGCTGACCGTGCTTCGGTTCATGGCGTCGTCCATTTTAACTTCACGAGCGCGACAAAAGGGAAATTCACCCTGATGGGATCGCTTGATGGCGATGCTGGGTTGGATGCCTTTCGAGGCCCTTTCCGTTCCGTCGTCTATGACCTGACGCCGCCTCCGCTCGATCCTCCTTTAGTTCCCTAAGAAGTCGCTAGTCAGAAATACTACAAGACCCGACGGCGCAAGCAGTCGGGTCTTCCTATTTTGAAGCTGCGCCGCTCGTCAGGCTCGAGCACCGTACAAAAGTGAACCCCGACGGCTACGAGAGCCATTCGGGGTTCTTAATCGGATTTTCTGGGAGAAAGTTTTTTGGCCTTAAGCCTTCGCTACTTTGCCAGCCTTGAGGGCTTTAACTGAGACCCACATACGCTTTACTTGCCCGTTGGGGAGCTTGACGCGAACGCGTTGCACGTTGGGCCTAAAAGTGCGTTTGGTGACCTTTGCGACGTGGGTTCCGATACCGCCACTCTTCTTAGTGAGACCACGGCGGTGGATACGACTGCCCGAGACAGGGCGTTTTCCGGTGATTTGGCAGATGCTGGACATGTGTAGGGTTCCGTTGAAAAAAGCGAAGAGTCATCGAGCGTTGCCCGACCCTTGGCAAGTGTTTTTTGCCCTAAAGGCTGTTAGGACCTGAAATTTACGTCCCATGTGCTCAGGATGGAGGAGTTCTTTGAGGGTTTGTAGATCGCGGTTGAGGCCTTTTTGGGCGCCGGATTCGATGATTTCAGCCATTGCTTTGGCTCCATGGTGGACGAAGAAACTTTCCTGCGCCTGCAGCTTGATGCTGGTAAATCCGTCCCTTTCAAGGGCTTCCGAGAGATCGTCCCAGCAGATGTGGTGGGTGAGGTCGGTCTGGCCTGGATGGGCGAGTAGATCGCTCCCCATCCGGTGGTCGCGGTAAGTGCGCCCGGTGCCGGAAGGGCGGGTCTGGTGAAGGGTTTCGCGGTCGAGGCCGTAATCGAAGGCGATGAAAAGGCCGTGCCAGTCGGCTTCTGCGATGCGCTCGATCAGGCGACGGGCTCCGCTTGGGTCGTCGAGGATGTAGCCATCCGGCACGCTCTTTGGCAGGGGAGGCGCAGTGCTAGACGCTTCTGTTCGTGTCGTCGGCTCGAACCCGCCATCCGCGAGGAGGACACCGTGCTCTCGCCAGTTTCCTTCACGGAATTCGAAACGTCGGAACGGCTGCGCATCGAAAAGCTCATTGGAGAAAAGGACTTGGGGGCCAGCAATTTGAAAGGGTTCCTTGCAGCCGAAGGCCGTGTTTGTATTGAAAGGATGAGTGGCGTTCGCAAGGAGCCCTTCACCCGGCTCAGCGCCGAGTTCAGTAAAGCCGTAGTCCTTCGCATCGTCTCCCAGCAGCTCGAGGCAGGACGCCGTGAGCAAGCGCCGAAATACGCTTCCGAGGCTCTCGGCGGTGTAGAAATCACGTCCTTCGCGGTAGCCGACCCGTTGGGCTGATCGCGTGTAGTAGCCGATATTCGGGGCGTAGAGTGCCGCCTCGATGAAGGTTTCGAGCGAAATCGTCGCTCCCTTGCCGTGGATCGAGTGAAGATAGTTTAAAAGAGGCGTTTCCTCTTTCTGTCCTGAGCTTGGCGTTTGCACCGTGGTTCAAATTCACTTTGGTGAGATGCATGATCAAGCGTGCAATCATTCCCGTCTGCTTTGTTCTAGGCATGATCGGGGTCTGGTGGTGGATGTGGTCGCGGCCGATTTTCAAGGCGCAGAACCGCGTCGTCGCCGTCATGCGAGTGATCCATGAAGACTATGTCGATGCCGGTCGGGTTGATTACGAACTGCTATCGAAGGCGGCCATCGATGGCATGATGGAGTCGCTTGACGCTCACTCCAGCTACATGCCCGCGACCGACTTTGCGCATTTTGAAGAACTCACGACGCAGGAATACGTCGGGATTGGGGTTCAGATCGACCGTCTTAGCGACCATGTCACAGTGGTCAGCTGTTTCCACGGGGGTCCTGCGGAAGAGGCTGGATTACTACCGGGTGATTACTTTCTTCAGGTGAACGGCGTCGATGTCAGCGATGCGGATGTGAAAAAGGTCTCCGAGCTTCTTCGAGGCCCTGCGGGGGAATCCACCAACGTCACTATTTACCGCCCCCTCACAGAGGAGGAAATCGCGCTCACTCTAGAGCGTCGCGTCGTCGATATCACCTCGGTCGAACGGACTGCGCTGAATGAAGACAGCATCGGCTACGTTCGGCTCACCCAGTTTGGCCAGCATACCGTCACTGAATTGCAGAAGGCGCTAGATGAGCTTGAAGAGGGCGGCATGAAGGGACTCATCCTTGATCTGCGGAACAATCCCGGTGGCCTTCTCTCGGCCGCGGAGGGCGTCTTAGCGGAGTTCCTTGGCCGCGATGAATTGATCGTTTACACCGAAGGGCGGGATGAGGGCGAGCGCCGCGAGTTTCGTTCAGCTTCGCCGGCCCGTTTGGCCCGTTATCCAATCGCAATACTGATCAACGAACAGAGCGCGAGTGCCTCGGAGATCGTCTCCGGCGCGCTTCAAGACATCGGCAAAGCGACCCTCATTGGTGAGACGACTTTTGGCAAAGGCAGTGTCCAGAGCATCTACGCTTTCAAAGACGGAGCCGGCATGCGCCAGACGACGGCGCTTTATTACCTGCCGAGTGGCCGCTCGATTAACGAAACCGGCGTCGACCCAGACATCGAGGTAGTTTTTGCAGATGAAGCCGAGCTCGAGTTTCTCGTTCAAGAACGGCATGTCGACCTGATGTCGGAAGAAGCTTTCATCGAGCGGTTTGAGTTTACGCCCGATCGCATCGATCCGCAGCTCGAAGCCGCCTACGAGTACCTCCGCGAAGTCCTCGAAATGGAACGCGCGAAGCGGGCCTAAGCTGTTTTCGAGAACCTCATTCTATGAATGGAGGGACCGGCTCCTGTCGGTCCGTCGTAGGAAAGGCCTTGAAACTGTCTGCGGACCGGCGAGAGCCGGTCCCTCCATTTAAACGATTAATTATAGCCCAACCGCCTTGAGCTCCTCTGCCAGCAAGGCCTTCGGATCGCTGCCGCCATCGCGAAGCGTATCGAGACTTTCACTCGCATGGCGCTTTGCTAGGCGCTGACCGCTTGCATCGCGAACGAGAGGAACGTGAAACCATGCTGGCGCGTTCCAGGCGAGAGTGCGGTAGAGAAGAATCTGTCTCGCCGTGCTGAGAAGTAAGTCCGCCCCTCGCACCACCTCGGTGATGCCTTCTTCATGGTCGTCAGCGACGACGGCGAGTTCGTAGCTTGGCACGCCATCTCGCCGCCAGACAAGAAAGTCACCAAAGTCTTCCCCCGCAACGAAGCGCTGGGGACCAAAGTGGCCATCAATGAACTCAATCGGTTCGCCATCAGGGACGCGAAAGCGCCAGTTCATCTCACCGGGTTCGGCGGCGTCGCCTCCTGCACCCTCGGGAGGCCTGAGCTCAGCGGGAAAAATCATCTCACCGTCACCCTCGTGTGGAGCAGATAGGGCGCCCTGAACATCTTTGCGCGAGTGCGCGGAAGGATAGATCGCACCCTTCTCGTAGAGCTGTTGCCAGACTGTGCCAAAGAACACATTCCGAGCGCTTTGAGCCTCAGTCGCTTCATCCCAATCGAGCCCAAGCCAGTGGAGATCTGCAATCGCTTGGCTCGCGTATGCCGCCTTACATCGGTCCTCGTCGAGATCTTCTAAGCGGTAGACGAGCGCTCCTTTTGCTGCCCTTGCTCGTGCCCAAGCCACGCCAAAGGCGCGGGCGTGTCCTCGGTGGAGTTGACCGGTGGGTGTCGGAGCAATGCGTCCGCGGTAGGATGAATGGGCGTTCGTCGGCATCAGTGCTTGCCTTGGGCGAGATCTTACACCTAATCAAAGCCTTATTCCGGAATTGCCGACCACGAATTTTAAAGATTCGACTTCGACATCGGGCGCGAAAGGTTCGCCCCACGCGGTGTGGTCGGGACCGGTCCCAAGGTCTTGAAATGTTTTTGAGCCGAGGGATTCAGACAACCCCAGTCCAACACCCATGAGTGAATCAGATACCTCTGCAGAGGATCCCGTAGCGGAACCTCTCTTCAGTGAACTCGGCCTTCATCCCGACGTCCTTCGTGCCGTCGAAGAAAAAGGCTACCTCAACCCGACGCCGATTCAGGCTGAAGCGATCCCTTATCTTTTGGATGGCCGCGACCTTGTCGCCGGCTCTCAGACAGGCACCGGAAAAACCGCTGCCTTCTGCCTCCCGCTCCTTTCTCGCCTCGGAAAGCATCTCGAAAACGGCAACCCGCGCGTGCTCATCCTTGAGCCTACCCGTGAGCTCGCGGTGCAAGTCGATGAACAGCTTCAGTTCTATAACAAGCACCTTGGCCTCAAACTCGCGCTCCTCTACGGCGGCGTGAAATATGGCCGTCAGCGCGAGCAGCTCGATGAAGACCCCGACATCATCGTCGCGACGCCGGGCCGCCTCCTCGACCACATGGAGCAGAAGAACCTCAGCTTGAGGGACCTCGACGCGATCGTCCTCGACGAAGCAGACCGTATGCTCGACATGGGCTTCCTCCCCGATGTGACGCGCATTCTTGCTCGCTGCGAGAATAAGGACCGCCAAAGCCTGCTCTTTTCCGCGACGATCCCTCCGCAGCTCGATCGCTTGGTTAAACGCTTTCTCAACGACCCGGCTCAGGTTAAAATCGGTGGTGGGCGTCAGCCTGCAAATACGATCAGCCACGCGATTTATCCCGTCGATGAGCGGCAGAAGTTCGATCTTCTTGTCGCGATCTTGAAGAGCATCGACTACCACAGCGTCCTCATTTTCACGCGGACCAAAGCGGGTGCCGATATTATCGCGCGCTGGCTTGAAAACGCCGACCACGGTAAAGTCGGGGTGTTGCACTCCAACCGCTCCCAAACCGAGCGCACTGCAGCTCTTGCCGACTTTAAGAGCGGCAAAAGTGAAGTCCTTGTAGCGACCGATATTGTAGCGCGTGGTATCGACATCAGTGATGTCAGCCACGTCATCAACTACGACATCCCGCAACACGCTGAGGACTATGTTCACCGCATCGGTCGCACAGGCCGTGCAAAGCGCGAAGGTGATGCCGTCACGATCTACACCGCTGGTGAAGTTGACTTTCTCCGCTCGATCGAGCGCTTCATCGGTAAAGAAATCGAACGCAAGCGCCTCGATAGCTTCGAATACGAATGGTCACCCGTTCTGGACGAAGGCAAGCCGAAGAAAAAGAAGCGTAACCGCGGTTACAATAAGGGCCATGTGCCCCGCTGGCGTTAACCGCTAGTAGGACAGGTCAGAGTACAATGTAGGAAAGTAGGCTTCGATGTTTTCGGAGTTAAACCCTAGTCTTAGCCGACCTTTTTCGGAATCTGACTGTAGTGATATTCTCATACTTTCGCCCGTGATTGATCTTGTCTGAAAAGATGTAGTCCGGCTCCCATCGCGTCGTGATCTTGAAGTGTCCGTCTGCAACGGAAAGTGCGTGCGGCACAAACTGGGACGGCGCACGGCCAACAAAATTATTCTGATAGTTGCCGCCTTCGCCTTGGATGAACCACTTATCGGTGTCGACAGCTGTGCCGTTAAACCCATCGCTGATATCCTCAATGAAGACCCAGTTACCTTTGTTCTCAGGGTCGGTATGAGGATTGAATTCCTTGGCGAAAAGCGTGCCAGCTATAAAGACTGAAGCCCATGCGAGGAGGCAGTGAAGACGGGCGTGCGCAGGCAGGAGGGAGATACTCATGCTGAATGCCGGGTTGGGGGATAACTCGAATCTACAGAATGAGGAAATTCAAATTGTGATGCCTAGTCAATCGGCAGTCGCGCAAATGGGATATGGCTAAATCTGAAATGGCCACTGCTGCTACGTTCGTCCCCTATGGTATCTAGGCCTAAAGACAAAAAGCCCCGCTGCTCAAAGAGAACAGCGGGGCTGAAAATAAGATACTTTAGCTCTTTTCTTACGCTTCTTCTTCGTCGACTTCGACGACCTTACTCATACCGATGAGGTGGTCGCCCTTGGCGAGGTTGATGAGGCGGACACCTTGGGTCGTGCGCCCAATGACGCGGACGTCTGAGACGCGGGTGCGAACAGCTTGGCCCTTGTGCGTGAGAAGCATGATTTCATCCTTCTCAGCGACGCTTAAGGCTCCGGCAACACCGTCCGTGCGGATCGCGATGATACCACTCCCGCCACGGTTTTGGAGGCGGTATTGATCGAAGTCAGTGCGTTTGCCCTGTCCGTTCTTACCGGCGATGAGAAGCGTTTCATCTGGATTAACGACTTCCATTGTAAGGACGCCGTCGCCCTCACCCTTTAAGCGGATACCTTTAACGCCTCGGGTCGCGCGACCTTGGTCACGGAGAACATCTTCAGAGAAGCGGATGCTCATTCCCTTGCGCGTAAGCATCACGAGTTCGTTTTCTCCACCGGTCAGCTTAACGCCGATGAGATCATCGCCTTCATCGATTCTAATCCCGATGATGCCACCCTTGCGGAAGTTTTTGTAATCACTGAGATTCGTCTTCTTCACGATCCCCTTGCCCGTCGCCATAACGAGGTGCTTCTCAGGATCGAAGTCCTGGACTGGGATCATCGCAGCGAGGCGTTCGCCCTCTTGCATTTCGAGAACATTCTTCAGGCTGCGACCTTTCGAGATACGACTACCTTCAGGAATGTCGTAGACTTTCTCTACATAGACCCGACCGTTGTTCATGAAGAACATCATGTAGTCGTGGGTCGAAGCGGTGAAGAGGTGCTCGGTGAAGTCCTCTTCGTAGGATCCGGTGCCAATGACGCCCTTGCCGCCGCGCTTCTGTGAACGGTAGCTACTGACGGCAGTGCGTTTAACAAAGCCCTTATGCGAAACCGTAATGATACAGCCTTCGTTGGCGATGAGGTCTTCCATGCGGAATTCTCCTTCGGCGGCGAGGAACTGTGTCTTACGCGGTGTTTCGTATTTGGTTTTTAACTCGGAAAGCTCTTCTTTGATCACTTCGAGGAGACGGCTTTCGTTTTCGAGGATCTCGCGCAGTTCGGCGATGATCTTCATCAATTCGAGGTATTCAGCTTCAATCTTTCCGCGTTCTAAGCCGGTGAGCTGATAGAGGCGCATGTCGAGGATCGCATTCGCCTGACGCTCAGAGAGAGGGTATTTCTCAATCAGTCGGGTGCGCGCTTCTTCGCGGTTTTGACTCGCGCGGATGATGCGGACGAAGTCGTCGAGATTATCGAGGGCGATCTTGAGGCCTTCGAGGATGTGGGCGCGGGATTCAGCCTTCGCCTTGCGGAACTCAGAGCGACGGCGAACGACCTCGCGGCGGTGCTCGATGTAAACTTCGAGTAGCTCCTTGATGTTCATTTCCTTCGGCCGACGATCAACGAGGGCGAGAAGGATAACACCAAAGGACGACTCGAGCGCGGTGTGCTTAAAGAGTTTGTTGACGATGACGCGTGGAATCTCGCCTCGCTTGAGTTCGATCACGATGCGGCTGTTTTCGTCCGATTCGTCACGGAGGTCACTGATACCATCGATCACTTTATCGCGAACGAGATCAGCGATCTTAGTCACGAGGTTAGCGCGGTTGACGCTGTAAGGCAGCTCGGTGATGACGAGTTGCTCTTTACCGTTCTTAATCTCCTCAGTGTGAATCGTGCCACGCATGCGGACGATGCCGCGGCCAGTGCGCATGTATTTCTCAGTTCCATCGCGGCCAAGGATGGCACCACCGGTTGGGAAGTCTGGCCCCTGGATGATCTTCATCAGGTCATCAATCGAGGTGTGAGGGTTGTCGATCAGCGTGCAGGCACCTTCGATCAGTTCACCAAGATTATGCGGAGGGATGTTCGTTGTCATCCCAACAGCAATCCCGGTCGAACCATTCATAAGGAGATTCGGCAGTCCGGCGGGTAGCACGGAAGGCTCAGACATCTCTTCATTGTAGTTGGGCTGGAAGTCGACGGTGTCTTCGTCGAGGTTGCGCAGCATCTCTTCGGCGAGCGCTGTAAGGCGCGACTCAGTGTAACGATACGCGGCCGGCGGATCTCCGTCGACGGAACCGAAGTTGCCTTGTGGATCAATGAGTGGACTGCGCATCACCCAGTGCTGAGCCATGCGGACGAGGGTGTCGTAGACCGATTGGTCACCGTGTGGGTGGTAGTTGCCAATCACTTCGCCGACGACCTTCGCACATTTATGGAAGGGGCGGTTGTGAAGCATGCCTTGGCGAATCATCGCGTAGAGGATGCGTCGCTGCACGGGTTTGAGCCCGTCGCGGGCATCTGGAAGGGCTCGGCTGATAATGACCGACATCGAATAATCGATGTAGGCCCGCTCCATCACTTGGGTGATGTTTGTCGGAACCAGCTTTTCGTTTTCAGTATACATGGGGAAATATTAAAATGGTGAGTTTTGAATGATGAGTGATGAATTGCGGCGGCGGTGTAGTTGACGATTCATCATTCACCACTCTGCATTCATCATTTCCTTTTAGGCGTCGATGTTCACGGCGTTGAGGGCGTTGTCTTCGATGAACTGACGGCGTGAAGGAACGTCGTCACCCATGAGGGTAGAGAAGACCTGCTCGGCTTTGACCGCATCGGTGATATCGACGCGCAAGAGGCGGCGCTTCTCGGGGTCCATCGTAGTTTCGTAGAGCTGCTTCGGATTCATTTCACCGAGACCCTTGTAACGCTGAATGGAGAGGCCCTTACGTCCACTTTCACGAATCTTTGGCAGGAGCTCAAGGATGGTGAAGAGCTCAACCTTGCTTTCCTTGTCGGTGCCGACGTTTTCGACGAGGTTGTAGCGAACATCTTCTCCGGCGCACCAAGATTCGACGACGAGTCCGAGTTTCGCCATCTCGTGGAGGATCTTCGACATCGAAGCGGCTTCGAAGATTTCGTGGATCGAGATGCGCTGGTTGACGGTGCGGTCTGCGGTCTCGACCTGGCGGATCATCGTGTCGCTGAAGGCGTCTTCAAACCCCTCTGTAGTGATGAACTGCGTACGCTCGTCTTCGTTGCGCAGGTAGCGGAATATTTCGTCATTTCCGGTGCGGATACGAACGATATACTTCGGCAGGTTTTGTTTGTCGTCGTGTTGATCGAGAAAGATATCCAGCGGACACCCGTAGCGCATGACACCGTTACCGAGACCTTCGAGGCGCGAGAGGGCTTCGACAATGCGGTCAACTTTGACCGAGGTGAACTCGTGCTTGTCGCGGGTGCGGACGAGAGAGACGTCTTCGGCCCCAAGCTCGAGGAGGATGCGGTTGAGCTCTTCGTCGTTATCGACGTATTGCTCACGCTTCTTGCGCTTGATTTTGTAGAGGGGTGGCTGAGCGATGTAGACGAAGCCTGCCTCGATGAGGCCTTTCATCTGACGGAAGATAAAGGTGAGGAGGAGGGTGGCGATGTGCGCGCCATCAACGTCCGCATCACACATGATGATGATCTTGTGATAGCGGGCTTTTTGCGCATCGAAGGCGCCTTCGCCTTCGTGCTCACCGATACCAGTGCCCATCGCGGTGATGATGGTGCGGATTTCGTTGTTATTGAGGACCTTGTCGATACGCGCTTTCTCAACATTGATCAACTTACCACGAATGGGAAGAATGGCTTGATAGCGGCGGTCGCGGCCTTGCTTGGCGGAACCACCCGCAGAGTCACCTTCGACAATGAAGATCTCGCAGAGGCTAGGATCTTTTTCCGAGCAGTCGGCGAGCTTGCCGGGGAGGCCACCAGTGACCATGGCGCTTTTACGCACCGTGTCGCGGGCTTTACGGGCAGCGTCGCGAGCGCGGGCAGCGTTGAGGGCTTTCTCGACGAACTTTTTCCCGAGGGCAGGGTTTTCTTCGAAAGCGTATTTGAGCTTTTCGCCGACGATTTTTTGCACGATGCCATCGACTTCGCTATTGGAGAGCTTGGTCTTGGTTTGGCCTTCAAAGCGAGGCTCGGGGACCTTGACGCTGATGATGGCGGTGAGGCCTTCGCGGACGTCGTCGCCGGTGAGAGCGGGGTCCTTGTCTTTTAGGAGGTTGTTCGCCTTCGCGTAGTTGTTGATCACACGCGTGAGGGCGGTGCGGAAACCAGAGAGGTGCGTGCCGCCTTCGAAATTATGGATCGAGTTGGCGTAGGCGTAGATCTGATCATTAAACCCGTCGTTGTGCTGGAGGGCGATATCGACGACGATGTTCGCACCGGCCTTTTCGCCTTCGGTCGAAGGGATTGCGCCGGAAAAGGCGAGGGGCTCGGGGTAGATGACTCCTTTGCCCCGATTGAGGAAGGCGACATATTCTTTGATCCCGTCTTTAAAGAAGAACATTTCCTTCCGCTCGACGCGTTCGTCTGAGAGGTGGATTTCGACGCCCGGATTAAGAAAGGCGAGCTCACGGAGGCGCTTGGCGAGGAGGTCGTATTTGTATTCGCGGGTGGCGAGAAAGATTTCCGGGTCAACCGTCCAAGTGATGCGCGTGCCGGTTGATTTCGCAGAGCCGATGACTTTGAGCTTTTCGGTCGTTTTACCTCGGCTGAAGCCCATGTGGTGGACTTTGCCTTCGCGGGAGACCTCAACTTCGAAGGTTTCGGCGAGCGCGTTCACGCACTTAGCACCGACACCGTGCAGACCCCCGGAGACTTGGTAAGCCCCTTTGCCGAATTTACCCCCGGCGTGAAGGTTCGTCATGACGAGCTCAAGGGCTGGCATGTTGTACTTCGGGTGGGTATCGACGGGAATACCGCGGCCATCGTCTTCGACCGAGGCCGAGCCATCGTTGTGAATTGACACTGTGATGCGTGAGCAAAAACCAGCGAGGGCTTCATCGATCGAGTTGTCGACGATTTCAAAGACGCAGTGGTGAAGTCCTCGTTCGCCGGTGTCGCCGATATACATATCTGGGCGTTTTCGGACCCCTTCGAGGCCCTCCAGCTTTTGGATTTGAGATGAGTCGTATGCTTCAGGTTTAGAGGCTTCTTGCGTCATTTAATAGCTTGAGGATTTAGTCTAAAAAAAGAGATAACTGTGAGGGTGAGGACGGCCTTGGCGAATCCTATTTCGCCATAAAGGGGATTATTTTCGCCCAGATCGCGTTTTAGGGTGCTTCCAAGTGGGGGGGGATAGCCTCGAAAGGTGCTCGCTGCCCCATCGACAAAACGCTTTGGGCCCTTATCGCCGCGGCGGAACGCGAAAGGGCAGCGTCATGATGACCTCGCTCGTGATCTTGCGGCCGTTGAAAAGCGCGGGCTCAAATTCCCATAATTTGAGGGCGTCGAGGGCGGCGTCTTCGAAGGCGGTTTTGGAGCTTTCGATGATCTCGATAGCCTTGGTTTCGCCTTCGGGTCCGATCAGAAAGCGGACGTAGACGTAGCCTTCTGAACCGCGTCGCCAGAGCTTGCGTGGATACTCTGGCCGGGGGGCGATGAGCATGATCGGGGCGCGGTGGTCGATCTTCTGGCGTCGAAAGAGGCGGACGGTGTTCAGAATGGGGGAGACTCGGAGGCTCCAGCGTTCGACGTCGCCGGGCTCGGTCCCGGACATCGGTAGTGAAAGCGCAGTGAGCAGGACCTTGTGCAGTGCTCGGTGGTTTTGGAAGGCATTGTTTGCTAGCCATGCGCCGCGCACGCCACCGAGGCCATCGGCCTTTACATAGACGGGGATTTCTTCCTTGGGGCCTTTGAGGTCATCCCATGCAAGGGTGTCTGTTTTCCAGATGATACCCCCTTTTGGCCGAGTGGAGAGGTCCCAACGCATCTCGCCTCGAATCCGGTAAGGCTCTCCGTCGCTGAGGGTGCGGGCGGGTTCGAAGTGGTGGCCTTTCTTAGGCTTGTTCTCTTCAAAAAGCTCTTTGGCCAGCCTCGTGATCGTTTTGTTGTCGGCTTCGATGCGCGTGATTTTTCCGCTCGGGGCGATTTCGATTTCGATCCGGACAAACTTTTTGACGAGGGCCCTACTGATGAGGAGGAACTTCTCCGCTTCGATGCGTGGGATTGAAAACCGCGGCTTGGGAAGCTCGATCTGAGTGGTATCGATCGCGAAGTGAAAACTCGCTGCAGGCGCTGCCCAGATGGCACCCACCGTTGCGTCTCCAAAGCTGCGAGCGGGTGCCCATTTTTCGAATCCCTTGGGCTCGTGGGGCAACGGATCGCCGTTGGCTGCGATGCGCTTGCCGATGGGCTCGCCGTGAGTGCCGATGACAGTGGCCACAGGGGTTGGGCTGGCGGCGTCCTCCGGAAGCTCTTCGTGCGCGATGACAGCCGGAACGAAGGCTTCGAAATAGGGATGAAATTCGTCGTAAGGGGTCTGCGCCTGAGCACTGACCGCAGTCAGGGCGAAAGCGATCGCTGGAATACGCAGTGCGCGCACAAGATGGGAAAAGCTCACCATTCCTTCTGAGACTTCGCATCGCTGAGTATGTTCGCAATTAACTTTCGTGAGCATTTTGCGTGAAGCCTGTCGCGAAGGCGACCTCATGAGAAATATCATATTGAAGGCTGAGGAATCGAAATTTCGACCAGGTTAGGGATAAAGAATGGAGGGATCGGCTCCTGCCGGTCCGCTGCGCTCAATAAAATCTTAGTCCACGATTCGGACAGGCAGGAGCCTGTCCCTCCAGTGCGATCCTTCCGAGTTATTAAAGTTACTTGGCCACTCAGAAAGGGTTGGTTTCGTCCTCTTCAGTTACGATCAGCCGCAGGTAGATGGGCTCACTGAAATTCAGTAGAACAAAAGGGACGAAAGAGATCGCGCTTGTTTCTCCCAAAGGATTCGTAAAGGGGGCACTGTTCCAAGGACCGGCAACAGGGTCGCTTGCGTATTCAAGCCGGAAGTAGAAGCCGGTGTTCCGCGAACCGGAATGCGTAGAATTTGGTTCTCTAAATCAAGTTCGAGTTCGTCGATTTCCACCCACGCGGGGGAACACTGCCAGCCAAGGTCGACGCTGCCCAAACGAGCGAAAGGAGGAGGCCGAGCAACGCGGCTGGCTTGGACGACGAGAAACCGAACATAGACTGATACATCATGCAATTTTCTCTTCAGGGCAAGTTCGCGAGGTTTTGGGTAAGCTAGCGATACCTCACCGCTCGTTCGAGCGCATCTAGATCCGGCCCAGCGCGGTCGATTGGCATTTCATAGTTCATGTAGCTTTCAATCGGCCGGCCCTGATCAGTAGCAGGCGCAAAGAGCCAGTCTTTCATCCTTTTGACCACAAATTTGTTGAGGACCTTGTGGGGCGTCTCGAGGAACTCGACATTACTTACTTTGCCTTCTTCTGAGATAGTCAGAATCATTTTGAATACGCCTTTCGCTTTTACGTACGGAAGCCTGAATCTGGGTGTATTGATCGGCACGGCTGAGTGGACATCACTGTATTTGATATTAATTACGATCAGCTGCCTGCTTGCAGGGTCGTATTCGAATTCGTAGATGGAGACATAAGCGGGCGCGTAGCCGAGGAGTTCCCATTCCCAAATTTGTTTACCAAGAGCTTTATAAAGCTTTCTACTGCCTGAGCTCTCAAACATGAAATAGCCACCCTGAACGCGTCCAAGACCGTCATTCCAAACCAATGCAGACATTTCGTTCGATGCCTCGAAAGCGAGCGGCTCTGGAACAGATAAGCTCAACGACGAATATTCATTTTTGAGCTTAATATTGATCGCTGCCTCGGACAATCGCTTAAAGTCTTCTTTGTCTTCTTCAGGGATGCGCCAGTGTAATCTCACATTGCAGGGAACCGGTTTTCCATTCGAGGTAGCAGGTTTGAAAAGTGGGCGGTCCCCCTGGCTATCTTTGATTTTATCGAAGATCCGATTGATGACTTTCTTGTCACTTCGCCATCGTTTGAGCGGGGTAATTTTTTTGACCTGCCCCTTGGGGTCAATCTCCAGATCAGCAGCAAAATTCGACAAAACAGTAAGGACTTTGGCTTCATTGAGCATGTGATATGAAAGAAAGTGAGCAACTGTAGGCGGCGTCATGATGGCCCCATCAGGTTGCTCGAAGACATAGATAATCGGTAACTCAAAATAAGTGAACCCCGGCCTATTCACTTCGCTAAAACAGTTCGTTGAAAAGTGTCTCAGGAACAGAGTTTCGCTATAAAATTGGCCATATTTTTGACTTATTTCTAGCTTCCCCTCGTTTGTAACAAAGCCGCTTGGGTCTAACTGAATAGGCTCTCGGATGAACGCTTGGTCAAATTCGCCGTGGTCCTGGACGATGAGCAGTGGTGGATAATAGGTTGAGGGTCTAGGAGGATGGCATCCGCCGTTTCCTTCATAATAAACCGAATTTTTAAGAGGCTTCGCAGCGGTGGTAAAAGTAACACCGGATAGAGCGATTATAGTGACAGCGAAAATACACTGAGCTCTCATGAAAAACGGGTTGGTTGGCATGCCTTTTTTAAGTTACACTAGCGTCGGTTAGGCAAGGCTTTGCTTATTCGAGGTTGCAAACCTAAGATACCGTGTTTTCGTGTGATGGTATGAAGCTGTCGCTCAAAGTCGAATACGCCTGTCAAGTTTTGGCGCAGCTTGGGCATCACTTTGGGCAGATGCCGTTACCGCACATCGAGGAGCTCGCGCAAGTGGAGGCAGTGCCTTCGAACTACCTCGTCCAGATTCTAAATGAGCTGCGCACCGGTGGCCTGATTGTAAGCAAGCGAGGCAAGCAGGGGGGCTATGCGCTCGTCCGGGAGCCCAAGGAGATCAGCATTTACGACGTGGTGATCGCAATGGAGGGCTGCTTGCTCGACATCCCACCCGTTGGCAAAGGTGCCAGCGCCGCCCGCACCGACGCTGTCTGGCAATCGATCGCAGCAGAACTCGAAAAGAAAACGCGTGAGTTCAGCATCCGCGCCCTGATGAGTTCTGAGGGCGAGGAGATGTGGTATATCTGAGGTGCTAAAAAGCGCTATCAGCATTACAACAAGCCAAGCGGATCTTGGCTGTAGGGATGCTTCTTACAGAAGAAGAACATCTTTCTAAAAGCTTTGTGATCGAACCAGCCTTTCTCTTTCGCTTCGATCATTTTTTCACGACCAATATCGTTCCCGTATCCGTGCCGCATGAGCATAAGTATTTCAGAGGCGCATAAAACTGGCTCAAAATCAGGACCGAAATAGTGTTTATTCCAAGCGTAAGCTTCGAGAATTTCCTCTAAACTGGGGGAGGGTCTTGTTTAAAACGTGCGCATTTTTCCTTCGGAATCTCTTCAGTGATTTGAAACGAGGTTAATGAGACATCTCTGTGGTTCCAGACGACTTCCATATACTCTCGAAGCTTCCAAGTAAGCATCTGTATCCAGCCATGGCAAAAATGCATATAGTCCTGTTGAATAATGTAACCACCTTTCACTACTTGTGGCACGAAAGCTTCAAAAACATTTTTCGCGATTTCGACTCCTTTGATTACATCAATAATTAAAATCTAAATAGGTGATGATGCAGGCCTTTCCTCAGCAAGATCTACCTGATGAATATTCAGGCAGCCGAGATACTCTTTATTGAATTATTCATACAGTGGTTTGTAGCTAGAGCCAATTTCTGGGCGATTTTCTAGCTTAAGCCCCGCTGTCCACTGATCCATATTTTCTATCCATACGAAACGATCATAGACTTGAATTTTTCTTTCATGAGCCGATGGAGTTTGGTTTTCTTTAAGCCCATTAACAAGGGCACGGCTCATTGAGCCCAAAAAGCATCCTAACTCGACGATATCGGCGTGTCCGGTGTAGTGGTTTTTGATGAGCCAGTGACAGTATGCATGCTCCACAGGAGCCGTCATCATCTGGGCTTGGTTGTATTTTTCTCGGTAATTCAGCCGAAGTTTTTCAATTTCTTCGAAATTGCTTTTTGCTTGGTGTCGTAGTGCCATTCGTGATGTGCAACTTTAGGGTGATTTGGATATAGAGCGAATTTAAATTGGCCTCTTTCTTTGGTCTACCGGTCATTGAGTTCCACCACCGTCGCGCCCCAGCTACCGCCGGTGAATCCACCGGGGCCGTAGCTGGCAACGCGGGGGTCATTTTTAAGCGCGGCTTCGACGGTGCGACGGAGGACGCCGATGCCTTTGCCGTGAACGACGCGGACTTGATAGATGCCCTTTTCGAGACAGGCGTCGAAGTAGGCATCGAGCACCTCTTTGACGTCCTTGGGGCGAAAGCTGTGCAGATCGAGGGTGCCGTCGATCGGGAGCTCTATCGGCTCGTCATTGTCATGGCTAGGCGGGTTGGGCATTGGAGCGGTTTTTCTGTTTTTCCACGAATGAATGGAGGGTTATCGAACTTGAGATCAGGTTAGAGATTGAGGTTGGAGGGACCGGCTCCTGTCGGTCCGCTGCAGTTCAAAAGGCCTTGGGTCACGGTGCGGACCGACGGGAGCCGGTCCCTCCAGTGTGGTTCTTTAATGCATTAGAAAATACGAGGCGTGTTTAATTGGGATTGATAGAGGCGACCGTTTACACGACGGATTCGTGTAAATTCGTACTATTCGTGGACAGCTTTTTTGCTGTCGCGCTCGGTGATCTCGTTGATTGCCCAGGTGGCGTGTTCGGCGAGCAGGGCGTTGTCACCTTCGGCGAGCACTTGAAGGTCTTTCAGATCCTCTGTCGTGCCGATGTTTCCGAGGACGACACAGACGTTGCGCTTCCAGCCTTTGAGGCCAGGCCGGCGCAGAGGCGAGCCAGCGAAGACTTCTCGGAAAGTGTCCTCTTCCCACGTCAGCATCTCGCCCAGATCAGGGTAGGGGCGGGGTGCGAATTTGGCCTCGCGAGTCGGCTGAGCCCAGCGGTTCCACGGGCAGACATCGAGGCACTCGTCGCAACCGTAAAGGCGGTCGCCGAGGGCGCGGCGAAACTCCATCGGGAAGCTCCCCTTGTGCTCAATTGTGAGATAGCTCAGGCAGCGGCGGGCATCGAGTTGGTAGGGCGCCGTGATCGCTTGGGTCGGGCAGATGTCAATACACTGGGTGCAGCTCCCACAGCGGTCGGCTTTGGGTTCGTCAGCGGGGAGCTCAAGGGTGGTGAGGATGACGCCAAGGAAGAGCCATTGCCCGTTCGTCTCGTTGATCACGAGGGTGTTCTTCGCCTGCCATCCGATCCCGGCGAGCGCGGCGAGTGGCTTCTCGAGATTTGGGCCGGTGTCGACGTAAGGCTTTTGTTCGCCGCCCCATTCGCGCATCTGAGTGCAGAGGCGTTTGAGCTTTTTAAGAAGCGCTTTGTGGTAGTCCCCGCCTAGGGCATACTTTGCGATGCGGCCCCGGCGTTCGGGCTCGGGCTGGTAATAGTTGTAGCCGAGGACAATGACGGAGCGGGCTTCGGGGAGCACTTCGCGCGGGTCACCGCGTTTCTCGATCCCGCGCTCCATCCACTGCATCGTCCCGTGGTTACCCCCGTCGATCCACTCACGATAGAAGTCATTTCTAAGCTCACTCGGTAAAGCCAAGACGCCAAAGGCATCCGCACCATCGGCGATAGCGAGGGCCTGTAGGGCGGCTTTGTGTTCGGCAGGGCTCATTTCAGGTAGCACTTTCGCACATCTGCGAGCCGAGCCAAGCTTTCCGCCCATCGGGCACAAAATAACTTCTTTCTCACGCGCCTTGCGTTTCCGCGATCTACTTTGCATCGTTCGTTGATGCAATTTCCCCGAGGTGTTCGACTGGGACTCACCGCGCTCTTGATCAGCGCGGGGTTTGCTCTTTTTGGGCAAGACCGGGCAACGGATCTCCTGAAGCAGGTGACGACACCAGCGGAGGAGGCGGAGAGCGATGAAGCTGACTCGTTGGCAGATGGGGCCATTTATTTCGAGCCTTGGACCGGCGAGCCGCCAACGGTCATTTCGGTGCCGATCCACGATGTCATTGCGGGACCGAATGAATACATTTTGCGCCGTGCGCTGAAGCTGGCTATCTCAGGTAAGGCTGACGTTCTCGTCCTCGACGTGGACACGCCCGGTGGTTCCGTAGGGTCGCTATTGGAGATGATGGAGGCACTCGATGAGTTTAATGAAGCCGGCCTTACCCTCGCTTACGTCAACAATGAGGCGATCAGTGCGGGAGCATTGCTCTCAGCCGTCACCAAAGAGATTTGGTTTACGCCAAAAGCTATCATTGGTTCCGCAGGGGTTGTCACCGGTTCTGGTGAAGACATCGCCGAAACCATGGCCCTCAAAATCGAATCCTACCTGCAGGCAAAGATCCGCGCCCTTGGGACGGAGCACCCTTACAAAGCCGATGTAATCAAGGCGATGATGGACGGCGATTTTGAGCTCGTTGTCGAAGGTGAGATTATCAGCAAAGAAGGCGAGATGCTCAACCTCACCGCGAGCGAAGCGATGCAGGTCTACGGCGAGCCGCCGACGCCGCTCTTCGGAAATGGCATCGCAAAGGACCTTGAGGCGCTCCTCGACGAGCGTTTTGGCGAGGGCAACTACGAGCTCAATTCGCTCGAAGTGACGTGGAGCGAAGAAGTCGCGACCTACCTGACGAAGATTGCTCCGCTCCTTATGGCTTTGGGTATTATAGGGCTTTTCATTGAGTTTAAGACGCCGGGTATTGGAATCTTCGGCATCGGTGGCGTGCTTCTCATCGGCCTCGTTTTTGCGACTAACTACATCACGGGCTTAGCAGGGATGGAGGTGGTTCTCTTCATGATCCTCGGGCTTGTTCTCATTGCAGTGGAGATCTTTATTTTGCCAGGGACGGTTGTCTTTCTCGCGGCAGGCATGCTTCTCTTTTTTGGATCCTTACTTTGGTCGCTGGCCGATGTGTGGCCGACGATCGACGGCGGTATCACTGTCGATATGGATTCTTTGATCTCAGCGGCCGCTAGCCTTTCCTTGAGCCTGATTCTCAGTGTTGTTGGTATGATTGTGCTGATGAAGTTCCTTCCGAAAACTGGACTGATGGATCGCCTCGTTCTAGGCACTGCCGTGGCAAATACCGGAGGCGGAGCCGCTGCCGTAGGCGTCGAAGGCATAAGAAAAGTCCCAGCAATCGGCACCTGTGGCTTTGTCACTCGTCCGCTTCACCCCGTCGGGGAAGTGGAAATCGATGGGCAGCGCTACCAAGCCCGCACCGATATGGGCACGCTCAGTAAAGCGGATGAGATTGAAGTCGTTGGGCGTGGCCAATTTAACCTCGAAGTGCGAAAGGTGAGCGACGAATGAGCACAATCATCCTTCTTATCGCCATCGCCCTAGCACTCTTTCTTGTCGAGATCATCCTTCCCGGCGGAATTCTCGCCTTTGTTGGCATCCTTTGCATCATAGCGGCTTCGATTCTTGCTTTTAAGGATTATGGCCCGTGGATGGGCATGGCGGTTTTCACTGGCGGCGCCCTTCTCTCGGCGCTCATGCTCTACCTGGAAATCAAAGTCCTTTGCGGTAGCGGCTGGGGTAAACGCTGGTTTCAACATAAGCAAGTGAATGAGGCCCAGGCTGGGCAAGAAGAGACTGCCTCGCTTGTCGGTAAGGCCGGCAAGGTGCTCACCCCGATGAATCCAATGGGCAAAGTCCTGATCGAAGAATCAGTTTATCATGCAGCATCGCTTGACGGCTTCCTGTCGAAAGGCACATCTATCATTGTAACAAAGGCAGATCCGGCACTTATCCGAGTGTCCGCTGCGGAATAATTTTGTACTAGAACTATGGATCCCTTAAACCTCATCTTCATTGCGGTTGGCCTCTTGGTCGTCGTCGTCGTTTTTTTCCTCGTCCTCTCCTTTCTCGGAGTCTGGATCAAAGCATGGTCCTCGGGTGCGCCTGTTGGTATCGTAAATCTCATTACGATGAGATACCTTCGGAAGCTGCCTTACAGCCTCATCGTTGATGCGCGCATCATGACGACTAAAGCGGGTCTGCCGATCACGACGGATCAGATCGAAACGCACTACATGGCTGGCGGCGATATTATCCAAACCGTCCAAGCCTTGATCAACGCCCATACGGCCGGTATCCCGTTGGATTGGAAGCGTGCCTGTGCCATCGACCTTGCGACGAAGGGGACAGAGAAGAGCGTAATGGAAGCCGTTCGCACTTCGATTAACCCTAAGGTGATCAATTGCCCAAGTCCTCAACAAGGCGGCCGAATGACGATCGATGGTGTCGCTAAGGATGGTATTCAAGTGAAGGTGAAGGCCCGTGTAACGGTTCGCTCTAATCTAGAGCTCTATGTAGGCAGTGCTCAGGAAGAAACGATCGTTGCTCGCGTAGGCGAAGGCATTGTTACGACGATTGGTTCGGCAGATAGCTACAAATGGGTGCTTGAAAACCCAGATTCGATTTCGAAGAACGTGCTCAATCGTGGCCTCGATACCGGAACCGCATTTGAGATTTTATCGATCGATATCGCTGACGTTGATGTCGGCGAAAACGTTGGAGCTCTACTCCAAGAGGCGCAGGCCGAAGCGAATAAGAATATGGCTCAAGCACAGGCCGAAATCCGCCGTGCTGCTGCTGTCGCGCTCGAACAAGAAATGAAGGCGAAAGTCGAAGAGATGCAGGCTAAGGTGGTCGAAGCCCAAGCCGAAGTGCCGCTTGCCATGGCCGAAGCCTTCCGCAGCGGTTCCCTCGGTGTGATGGATTACATGCGCTTCAAAAACATCGAAAGCGATACTGACATGCGCCGCTCAATTTCAGACCCAGAGGGCACTAAAGGTCCGACTTCGTAGTGACGAAGTCTTCCGCCCATTAGACGACGAATACAGTGCATCCACTCATCGCCAACTTCAGCTGGGACCAAGTCCTTTACTACCTGATCCCACTGATCTGGGTGCTGCAGTATTTCCTCCCCGGAAAGAAGAAGGGAGGGGAGGATGCGCCCGAACGTGGGGAGGCTGCTGACGCCGCCCAGGAGCGGATGCGCAAAATTCGCGAAGAGATCCGCCGTCGCGTTGAAGCCCAACGAGGAGAAGGGGCTTCGGCCCCTGTTTCGGCTGAAGAGTCACCTCAACCGGCTCAGTTTCGGCCGGTCGAGCGTCCCGAACCGACACCTCAACTGGCTCAGCTTCGACCGGAGCCCGTCGTTCAGGCGGCTCCGAGTTCGTTCGATCAACCAAGTCCGCAGGAGACGCTTCAGGAGCACTTACGTGAGCAACAGGCCCGCCTCGCAGAATCACGAAAAGTCCGTGAGGCTGCCCTTCGGCGGACCAAGCAAAACCCCAAAGAAGCAAAGCAGCCGAATGCCTCTGTGCCTGCGACGAAGAATCTACGTAGTGAAGTCTTTGCTACATTGAAGAGCCCTATCGCAGCCCGAAAAGCGATTGTCCTGAGCGAAATCCTCGGAGAACCGCGCGCGGAGAAACCATATAGCTAAAGTAGCCAAACATGCCCAAGCTTCCTAAGTTCGACTTCATTAAAGCTTGGAGTATGGCTTCGGGAGTTGTGCTCATATTTGGGGTGGGGCTCGTTTTTGGATATTTCAAATGGCAGCCCTCGCCGCTGATCGGTTTTGCGGTCGGCGTCGCAAAGGATCTCAACCAGAATGTTAAAGCTTATTTTGGTGATACGCCATCCCAGCATCTCCGACCAAATCGCTTCGGCTATGGAGGTGTGACCGTGCCTCATCCGGATCAGGTGTCACTTGGGGTGACCTTTGTGACAGGCTTGTTTGGGGAAAAATTGGGGGCCCGCCTTTATGCGAAGGATGGCACTTTACTGAAAGAGTGGCCGATCGACTTCTTCGAGATCGCCCCTGATGGAATGGCCTACAACTTCGATGCCCTCATTCACGGAGACCACTTGTATGAGAATGGTGATTTCTTAGCGAATTTAGATGGCCGAGGCCTTGTCCGTGTTTCAGCTTGCGGTGACATCGTCTGGCAAAATCGTGAGCTCAATCATCATTCGATCGACATTGATGATAATGGAGATATCTGGACGCCGATCAATGGATCTAGATACGATGAAGATCGTCTTTATAGTGCAGATTTCAATTTTGATCGCTTGGGCAGATTTGACGCCGCGACTGGAGTAACGCTCGAAGAAATTGATTTAGTCGATGCGTTGATGAGTGCCGACTTGATGGGCTTAGCGCTGACCAATTCTGTTTTAACAGGTGATATGATGCACCTGAACGATCTCGAGATTTTGAGTGCACGGATGGCCTCAGCTTTTCCAATGTTTAAGGCAGGCGACATCCTTCTTTCCTCCCGGCATTATAATCAAATTTGGGTCTTAGATAGAGAAACAAAGGCCATAAAGTGGCGGTACGCAGGCCCCATGGTTGGCCAGCATGATCCTGATTTTCAGTTGGATGGAACCATTACGGTGTTCGATAATCAGACGGGCTCAGCTATTGGTAGGGGCGCCGAAGAGAGCACGGCTGATGATGTTGAAATCAACAATCCCCGTAACGGAAGCCGTATCCTATCGGTGGACCCAAATAACAATAGCTACCGCGTGGTTTATGCATCTGATGAAAGAAATGATTTCTACTCACCGTACCGTGGAAAGCACCAGCAGCTAGAGAACGGTAACATTCTGATCACTGAGACAGATGCGGGTCGCGTATTCGAAATCTCACCGGAGGGTGATATTGTTTGGTCTTTCGTGAACGAGTGGGATGAGCAATCCGTGGGCTGGGTCATGCAAGCAACGCGGTATCCAGATAGCTATGCTTCGATTGCAGATATCTCCTGCACGAAGTAGACCTATCTAAGATAACACCGGCGCTAACCAGCGCTGGACGGTTTCTTTGTCCCAGTCTTTACGACTGGCGTAGTCGGACGCTTGTTCTTGCGTGATGCGGCCGACGCCGAAGTATTTGGCTTCGGGGTGGCTGAAGTAGAGACCGCTGACACTGCTGGCGGGTCCCATCGCAAACGTTTCGGTAAGGAAGACACCTGAGTTTTTCTCGGCATCGAGCAATTCCCAGAGGTCCGCTTTTTCGGTGTGGTCTGGAACAGCAGGATAACCAGTGGCAGGCCGAATACCGGCATAGCCTTCCTTGATCATGGCCTCGGCTTGTGGGTTCACCGTGCCGTGCGCAGCTTCTAGGCGCTGGTCGTGAGTGAAGCCTTCGGCGGCTCCAAAGCCCCATTCATCACGCACTTTTTTATGGAGCCATTCAGCGAGGGCTTCGGCGAGGCGGTCACCAATGACCTTGGCGAGGATGGAGTTGAAGTCGTCGCCTGCGTCTTCGTAGGTCTTGGCAAACGCTTCGACACCGTGGATGCCGACGGCAAAAGCACCGAGCGTATCCATTTTCCCTGATGAAGCTGGAGCAATGAAGTCCGCACAGCAAAGGTTGGCCGCGCCTTCGCCGCTGACTTTGCGTTTTTGCTGACGAAGGAAGTGAAGCGTAGTGAGTTTGTCTGACGCCTTCTTGGCGTCGTAAAGATGGACATCGTCGCCTTCGGACTGGGCTGGCCAGAGTCCCCAAACGGCGCGACCAGTGAAGTGGTTGCCATCGAGAATTTTGGTGAGCATGGCCTGCGCTTCGGCATAAATCTTCGAAGCTTCTTCGCCATATTTCTTGTGCTCTAGAATCTGGGGGAAGACACCCTTGAGTTCCCAGGCCCAAAAGAAAGGGGACCAGTCGATGTAATCAGCGACAAGGCGCAGGTCGATGGCGTCTTCGACGTGAACGCCGTGTTCTGCGGGCGCGGGTGGAGTGTAGGCATCCCAGTCAAGCTGAGGCGCGTTGGCGCGGGCTTCGGCGAGGGGGAGAAGATCGCGTTCGGCGTTATCTTTGGCAAAGTGTTCGCGAACCTTGGCGTAGTCGTCGCGGTATTGCTGGGCGGCGGCGGCTCCTGTCTCAGGATTGAGGAGTGCTGACATCACGCCGATGACACGGGAGGCGTCGATGACATGAGCGAGCGGTCCGTCGTATTCAGGCACGAGCTTGACCGCGGTGTGTGCTTTGGACGTCGTCGCTCCGCCGATGAGGAGAGGAATCTTCATGCCGGCTTTCTTCATCTCGCGGGCATTGTAGACCATCTCGTCGAGGGATGGGGTGATGAGGCCGCTGAGACCGAGGACTTCAGGCTTAATCTCACGGACACTTTCAGCAATCTTTGCCCAAGGGACCATGACCCCGAGGTCGTGCACGGTGTAGCCGTTACAAGCGAGAACGACACCGACGATGTTTTTCCCGATGTCGTGGACATCACCTTTGACCGTAGCGAGGACGATATGCCCCGTGCCTTCTTTGGCGACGATTCCCGCGGCAGCGGCTTCCTCTTTTTCCTTCTCCATGAAGGGGGTGAGGTAGGCGACGGCCTTCTTCATCACCCGGGCGCTTTTCACCACTTGGGGAAGGAACATCTTCCCTTCGCCGAAAAGGTCTCCAACAATCTGCATCCCTGCCATGAGGGGGCCCTCGATGACATTGATTGGGCGGCCTAGTTGCTGTCGGGCTTCCTCGACGTCGGCATCGATGAAGTCACCAATGCCGTGGCGGATGGCATGCGCGAGGCGCTCTTCGACAGCATTCTCACGCCAAGCTAGGCGGTTGCTTTCCTTCTTTTCTTTAGAAGTGCCTTTATATTCTTCGGCGAGGTCAAGGAGGCGGTCGGTGGCGTCTTCGCGGCGGTAAAGGATGACGTCTTCAGCGGCTTCGCGGAGTTTTGGGTCGAGGTCTTCATAGACACCAAGCATCCCGGCATTGACGATCGCCATGTCCATCCCGGCTTTGATCGCATGGTAGAGGAAAACGCTGTGCATCGCTTCGCGGACAATGTTGTTTCCGCGGAAAGAGAATGAGATATTGGATACGCCACCGCTGATCTTGGCGTGGGGGCAGCGCTTCTTGATTTCACGTGTAGCTTCGATGAAGTAGAGGGCATACTCATCGTGCTCTGCGATACCGGTGGCGACGGTGAGGATGTTCGGGTCGAAGATGATGTCAGCTGGATTGAAATCGAGCTTTTCAGTGAGGAGTTTGTAGGCGCGTTCGCAGATTTCGACTTTGCGTTCTTTCGTCGCTGCTTGGCCTTCTTCATCAAAGGCCATGACGACGACAGCGGCTCCGTAGCGCTGAATGAGTCGTGCTTGTTTGAGAAAGGGTTCCTCGCCTTCTTTGAGGCTGATCGAGTTAACGACTGACTTCCCCTGTGTGCACTGAAGGCCGGCCTCGATGACCGTCCATTTCGAGGAGTCGATCATGATCGGCACGCGCGAGATATCAGGCTCGGCAGCGATCAGGTTAAGAAAGCGGACCATGCATTCCTCGCCTTCGAGAAGGCCGTCATCGAAGTTGATGTCGATGATGTGGGCGCCGTTCTCGACTTGTTGGCGCGCGACGGCGACCGCTTCGTCGAACTGATCGGCTTGGATGAGCTTACGGAAGCGCGGAGAGCCTGCGACGTTGGTGCGCTCACCTACGATGATGAAATTGCTCGATGCGTTGCTCATTTTTAAATTCTTTGATGGGTGAATGATGAATTATGAATGAGTGCGCTTCTATTCATCACTCATCATTCAAGATTCAATCTTAGCCAACGGTGTAAGCTTCGATGCCGCTGAGGCGAATAGCGATGGGTTTCGCTGTGATGTCTCGCGGGGAGATCTCTTTAACAGCATTGGCGATCGCATTGATGTGTGGGGGTGCAGTGCCGCAACAGCCGCCGATGATATTGAGCCAACCACTTTTGGCGAAGTCCGCGAGGACTTCGGCCATGGCTTCGGGCGAGTCGTCGTATTCGCCAAAGGCATTCGGTAGGCCGGCGTTTGGGTAGCAACTGACGGCGCAATCCGCTAGAGCCGAGAGTTCTTCGAGGTAGGGCTTCATGTCATCTGCACCCAGGGCGCAGTTGATTCCGATGGAGAGCGGTTTGATGTGTTCCATCGAAGCCCAGAATGCCGAGATGGTTTGCCCGGAAAGGGTGCGTCCAGCGGCATCCGTGATCGTAACCGAAAGTTGGATCGGAATGCGTTCTCCACGTTCTTCGAAAAGCTCTTCAACCGCAAAGGCAGCGGCCTTGGCGTTGAGGGTGTCGAAGATGGTTTCGATCAGGAGAGTGTCGCAGCCACCATCGAGGAGCCCGGCGGCTTGTTCGCGGTAGGCGAGGCGGAGGTCGTCAAAGGTCACTGCCCGGTAGCCGGGGCGATTGACGTCGGGTGACATCGAGGCTGTGCGGTTGGTCGGCCCGAGTCCACCCGCAACAAAGATCTCCCGCTCAGGGTGTTCCTTCATGTAGTCATCTGCGACCTTGCGCGCGAGCTTGGCGGCCTCGTAATTGAGCTCGTAGGCGATGGTCTCGAGGCCGTAGTCGGCTTGGCTGATCGAGGTGCTGTTGAAAGTGTTCGTCTCAAAGATGTCAGACCCTGCATCAATAAAAGAGCGGTGGATCTCGGCGATGACCTCCGGCTTCGTCAGGACGAGGAGGTCATTGTTCCCTTTGAGGTCAGAAGGGTGGTCCGCAAAGCGCTCTCCGCGAAAGTCTTCTTCCTCGAGCTTATAGCCCTGAATCGAAGTCCCCATCCCGCCGTCGAGCAGAAGGATGCGCTCAGCGAGGGCCTTTTTGAAGGCTTCTTCGCGCTCGGCTCGAAAGGCAGGAGTGGTGACAGCTTGTGACATAGAATCAATATATCCGGATATGATGATGGGTTGTCAAGGCGGGGGCATGGCCAGTTCAGAGGTGCATGCGCGCCTTTGATCTAGCCTCTGCTCAAACACACATACACCGCAAGAAGTCCTGGGTGGCGTATTTTTGTAGTTTGCGGCGCATGAAATCGAGGGCTCCGTTGACGGCGCGGGCTTTGATCCTGGGGCGTGAACCGGGGGCGATGAGTTTGTGGGACCAGATGCCGACGGGGCTGACATAGCCGAGGTAGATGGTGCCGACGGGTTCATTGCCACCTTCCGGACCGGCAAAGCCGGTGATGCTGAGGGCGTAGTCGGTGCCCATGCGCTCAGCGATGCCATTTGCCATCGCGACGGCGACTTCGGGGCTGACCGCTCCGTGTTGTTCGAGGAGGCATTCAGGGACGTCGAGCCAGTTGGATTTAATCTCGTTCCGGTAGCAGACAACGCCGCCTTTAAAAACCTTGGAAGCTCCCGCGATGTCCGTGAAGCGACTGGAGAGTAGACCACCGGTGCAGGATTCGGCGACCGCTAGACAGCTATCGAGTGAACGCAGGTGCTTAAGAATGAGGCAGGCTAGATCTGGTTCACCACGGCCGACATAGTCGACCCCGAGCTCGGTCTTGCAGCGTTCCTCGGCGTGCTTGAGCAGATCTGGATCAACGATCCCTGAGTTTGGGTGGAGCCTCACATCGACGAAGCCTTCGTGGGCACAGTAGGCGATGTCGAGCGAGCCTCTGATATCGCTGAGGGATGCTTCGAGACGCTCGGCGAGGAGACTTTCGCCGACCCCGCTGGTGCGGAAGCGGACGGTGTAGTCATCGCCTTTTGTCCACCCGAGGGTGTCGAGGCGGGGAAGAATTTGTTCAACGAAAAGCGGTCGCAGTTCCTTGGGTGGGCCCGGAAGCAGGACGAGGACCTTTCCATCGCGCTCAAACCACTGGCCGGGGGCGGTGCCGCGCGTGTTCTCGAGGACTTCTGCACCCTCGAGGATGAGGCATTGTTTCAGGTTTGTCTGAGACATGGCGTAGCCGCGTTGCCGGAAAAATTCATTTAGCTTCTCCTCTGTGGCCAGATTGTGGACGAGTCCGGTGCCGAGGGCTTCCGCGACACTTTCGCGCGTGCGATCATCCTCAGTGGGTCCGAGGCCGCCTGTTATGATGACGAGGTCGGAGCGTTTCCAGGCGTCTTTGACCGCGTTTTCGATCTCTTCCCGCTTATCGGATATCTCCTGACTCCGGGTAAGCGGAAGTCCCACATCCGAAAGGTGTTTGCCGATAAAAGTAAGGTGGTCGTTGGCGCGAAGTCCGATCAGGAGTTCATCACCAAGACAGATTAGTTCTGTCGTCCGAGAGTGAGACATAGTTAATTAAAGCACTTGAGACCATCAACTTGCGCCCCCAAAGAGAGAATGCAAGGTGGTGTATCACATTCCTATGCCTCACCCCGACCGCTCAGCGTTGAAAGAAAAGGTCCGGCTCCTGTCGCAGGGGCCCGGGGTCTACTTGATGAAAGACCGCTTCGGGGGTATTCTCTATGTGGGTAAGGCGAAGAATCTGAAGCGCCGAGTGTCGACCTATTTTCAGGCGTCGCGTCGCCAACGGTGGCAGCAGCCCAAGGTGGCCGCGATGCTCGATCTCATCGCGGACTTCGATATCATCGAGGTGAAGAACGAGAGCGAAGCGCTTCTCCTCGAAGGTAAGCTGATCAAAGAGTGGAAGCCGAAATACAACACCGACTTTGTTGACGATAAGCGCTTTCTGCTCGTTCGCGTAGACATTGAGAATCCGATCCCACGCTTCCGCCTCGTGCGCTTTAAGCAAAACGACCAATCGCTCTACTTCGGCCCTTTTGCCCACTCCGGGCTGCTGCGAAAAACACTCGCTGAACTGCGCCTGAAATATGGCATTCTTCTTCACGATGCTACGCCGAAGCGCCTCGATGATGGCAACTGGGTGCTCTACGACGACGCCCGCGCCGAGATCTATGGACATAGTAATATTGTGGATACAAAGACCTATGCTGAGCGGGTGCGCGAAGGCTGTGTCTTTCTCGAAGGAAAATCGCGCGAATGGCTGAAGGATCTGGAAGCCGAAATGCTCGAGGTTGCGGAGGACCGTCGCTACGAGCGCGCCGCCCAGCTACGCGACCTCATCGTTGCACTCAAAGGCACTATCCAGCGCACGCGCAAATTTGTCCGTGATCCGCTCAAGCCGAACGATCCGCTCGCCGTTCTTGAGAAGCTGGCTGAGCATCTCGGCTTAGAGGAACGCCCACGTAACATCGAGTGCTTCGACATCTCACACATCTCGGGTACCTTTTGTGTCGCCTCGATGGTACACTTTACAGAGGGCGTTGCCGACAAGGCGCAGTATCGCCGCTACCGCATCCGTAGTTTCGTGGGGAACGACGACTTCCGTGCGATGGAAGAGGTCGTTGGCCGCCGCTACCGCCGCTTGCATGACGAAGGCCGCGCTTTTCCACAGCTCGTTGTCATCGATGGGGGGCGCGGGCAGGTGAGCTCGGCGCTGAAAGCATTTCTGGCACAAGGCCTCGAGCCACCGCCGCTCATCGGTTTAGCGAAAAAGGAAGAGGCGCTCATTTTTTCAGACAGGCGCGAACCACTACTGCTCCCTGGGCATGAACCAGCACGGCTACTTCTCCAGCGCGTTCGCGACGAGGCCCATCGCTTTGCTAATTCCTTTAATGCTGAACTTCGCAGTGCGCGCCTGAAGGAGACTGTGCTCGATGATTTCGACGGCCTTGGCAAAGTCCGCCGAGCGGCGCTCTTGGATAAGTTTGGCAACATGGCCGCGATGCGCCGCGCGGATCAAGAGGCCCTTCAAACGGTTGAAGGGATTGGACCAAAGTTGGCCGAGCGCTTGTATGCGTTTTTGCAGGAGATCCGTTAAAATACGTATGCTAGCGAGACATTCGCCCTAGGGTTTATAAATACTTTTTAAAATCGGCCACGAGGGCTGCCTTTGTCCGTTGTATCCTTGCTCCTGGGGTCGTCTTAGTGTGCAATCAGTGCTTCAATCCTGTCCGTTGTTATGCATGAAATGATCGAAGTTAGTCCTGGGGAAAATATCGTTGAGCAAGGTGAAGATGGCTCTGGCTTCTTCGTTCTGCGCAGAGGCACCCTAGAGGTCTTCAAAGACGACGTCCTTCTCTCAGTCCTGATGTATCCTGGGACCGTGTTTGGAGAGATGAGTGATATCCTAGGGGGCGAACGCACTTGTAAGGTGCGGGCGAAGAATCCTTCAGAGATCAGTCACTACAATTTTGATTCACTCGATGAGCTCGTCCGCGAGGAACCTGAAGTGGCGGTCACGATCATCAAGACCCTTGCGAACCGACTCGACCGGACGACTCAGAAGCTGATTGATACAGCTCGGGAAAATCCACTCTGGGCAACGCGCTAGCGTGCTCTTCACGGCCAGCCTGCACCACAGGGTTTTGTAGAAATCTACTGCGAGGTGTTGCGCAGCGGGATTCAAGGCGCTTCGATAGGGCATGAAAGCATTGGTCGCTCTCACCGCCTTATTCTCGCTTACCATGTTTGCATTCGGAAAAGACCCCCTCGCGGTCGGAGCTGAGGCTCCAGCCATCAGTGTAACGATCCAGACGGGCGAAATGCTCGATTTGGCAGAAATTTACGCGGCGGGTCCGGTCTTGATCTACTTTTACCCAAAGTCCTTCACGCGTGGGTGTGATATCCAAGCCTGTAACCTTCGCGACAATGTGAGCGAAACGTCTGCGGTAGGCCTCACCGTTTTGGGCGTCAGTCGTGACGATGTAGAGAAGCAAGCTAGGTTTAAGGAGGCGTATGCACTTCCTTTCGACGTCGTAGCTGATGTGGATGGTGCTCTTGGTGAGGCATTTGGCGTCGGCTCGACGCTGGGGGTGCTTCCGCTGCACAAGCGGCAGTCGTTCCTTATTGTCGATCGCAAGGTTGCTTGGATCGATACTTCGGTATCACCTGGCTCACAGGCGGCTGATGCGATCGCTGCATTCACGGCGGCGAAGGCAAAATCTGCTTCCTGAACGGCATTTAGAGCCGATCGCAAAAGAGACGCTGTTCAGGTGGCTATTTTATTTGATTTCACCAGCAACGCCTAACACTCTTTCCCTCAATTCAGAAGAGGCGAGGCCTACATGACGATTGGCGAGAAACTAGAAGAAGCGCGTAAGCGCAAAGGAATATCGATTGGTGAGGTCGCTGACGCGACCAAGATACGGAGCGAGTATCTCGCGTCGATGGAGGACAACTCGATGGAGATTGCATTGCCGGAAATATACCGGCGAGGGTTTCTCCGGAACTACGCAATCTTCCTGAAGCTGGATCCAGATAAGATCATGACGGATTACGATGCGCAGTTTCGCGGAAGCGCTGTGATCCATCGGGAGCGTTCGTCCGCTAGCGAAGACCGCCCGGTCTATGGTCGGATGGAGCTGCCGTCTGATGAAGCCCCCGCCGCCCCGCGTCCAGAAGGCGATACGCCGGCGACTCGCCAAGAACCGCCGGCGCGTCCGACAGCCATCCTGACGGACAACACCCTGTATTTGAAAATCGCGGCAGGACTCGCGGGAGCTGCTTTAGTCGTCCTGCTCGTCTTTTTGCTCGTTTGGCTCCTAGGCAGTGGAGATTCCTCAACCGTCCAGTCGACACAGTCAAACGACCCATCGACGACTGAATCCGCCGGGCCCGCTGCGCTCAGGATCCCAGACGATCCGACGACGATGATCTTCCGAGCTGTCGGAGGAGATGTCACCCTGATCGTGGAGAATATTATCACGCGTGAGCGCCTGTTTCGTGGAATTCTCAACGAAGGAAACGTTCAGCAGGTCGAGAAAGACGGACCACTCCTGATCAAGTACTCGAGCGGTAATTTTCTTTCAATCGAGTATACAAATGGTCTGACCGTCCCTGATCTGCGTGTAGGGATGGGGCAGATTAACCTTCCTTAAGCGCTCGTCGACTGACTGCGCCGTTAGTCCACTAGAGACATGGAATGGTTTTTACTCGAGTTTTGGTTGCGTGAGTTTTCCGTTGGAACGATTTCCTTCACACCGCTTTCGCTTCTTCTTGTGATCCTGGTTTCACTCGGCCTCTTTAACGCTAATGCATTGCTCAAGCGTGTATTGAGAAAACGGATACTTCCTCGGCTGAATTTTGACCAAGGTTTGATTTGCGCCCTGACAACGCGCCGAGGCAAGGAGGCTAAAAACGGTGAGTGCTGAGAAGGCATTTACGCTTGTCTGCGGTCCGGATGATTTTCGTGTCATGCGACGCGCGGCGGAGCATTGGGCGACTTTTTCCAAGGGGATTGACGACCCCTATGCGGTAGAGATTGTTGATGGACAATCGAGCAATTTGACCGAGGCGGATGTGGCGGTTGGACGATTTATCAGCGCTGTTCAGACGATGCCGATGTTCGGTGATCGTAAAGCGGTCTGGTTCAAGAATATTTCTTTCTCTGGCGATGCCCGCCCCGGCGGGACCGAAGGAGCAAAAGAGCTCATCGCAAAAATTCAGGCGACGCTTGAGGGACTCAAAGCAGGCGAAGTCGCCGTTTTGCTTTCGGCCAGCCCCTTCAGCCGCCGGAGTAAAAAGCTCGTCGATTGGTGGAAGAAGAACGGCGCATACGAATTTCTAGAGGATAAAAATGACGGGACGGCGTCTGCGGCTGAGCTGAACCGTGAAGCAGAAAAACAGGGTGTGACGATGGCTCCCGGCTCTGCCGAAGTCCTCATGGCAAAGATCAACGGCAATCTCCGCCTTGGTCTCGAAGAAGTCCGCAAACTCGCAACTTATCTAGGGGCTGAGGGGGGGCGTATTGAAGAGCAACACATCACCGAACTCGTCCCGAATTTTGGTGAAGGCGACTTTTTTGAGACGGCAGAAGCCTTCTATAGCCTAGACCTCCAGTGGACGCTCCGAGCGATTCGGCAGCACTTCTTTGCGGGGCACGATGGGCGCCCGATGATCACCTCTTTGCAAAACCGCAATCGCCTCCTTCTACAGATCAAGGCGCTGCAAGACGCCAGAGCCTTGAGCGATCGCATCTCGAAGCCCGCGCTCGAACAAGCCGCGGCACGTTTTGGCGAGGCCTTCGAGGGCTCGACTGCAAAATCGAGCTTCAATCTGTTTTCTCAGAACCCATGGTATCTCAGCCGTCTCGCGATGCCTTTGCGACATCTCTCGCTCAAGCAATTGATGAATTTTCAAGAGGCCTTCGTTTCGGCGTTTACGGGCATTCTTGACCGTCCGAACGAGCAGGAAGCCATCATGGCCGAAGTCGCTGTCCGTTGCCTTGGCGAACAGGGCTAGCCCATGCCTGAGCTGGCAGAAGTTGAGTTTTTTCGGCGTCAATGGGCGCCTGGACACGGTGAGCGTATCGAGCGAGTAGCGTTGCACCCGAAGGCGCGGATTTTTCGGGAGGTGGACTGCATAAAGTTGAAGAAGTCGCTCACGGGTTCGGTCCTGATCGACTCCGAGGCACAGGCGAAGCAGATGCTCTTTCGCTTTAAAGCGGGGTGCCTTGGGATCCACCTTGGGATGGCGGGCAGGTTGCTCGTTGCTGATCCAGTGATGGTGCCAGATCGGCACGATCATCTCGTCCTCTACACATCAAAGCGCGCGCTCGTTTTTTCTGACTATCGTATGTTTGGAAAGGTGGAGTGGGCGTCAGGCGAGGAGCTCCCGCAGTGGTGGACAAAACTGCCGCCGCCGGTGCTTTCAGAAGCGTTCACCCGAGACGTAGTAAAGGCATTCCTGATCCGGCGGCAGCGTGCCCCGATTAAAGCGGTGCTGCTCATGCAGGAACGTTTCCCCGGCATTGGAAATTGGATGGCGGACGAAATCCTCTGGCGCGCGCGGATTCGGCCAGACTGCCTCGCTGGCCAAATAAAAGGCCAAAAGCTGAGCCAACTTTACGCCCGCATCATCGAGGTCACAGAGGACGCGATGAGAGAGATCGCAGACCAAGGTGGAGGCCATGTGCCCCAGTCACTCAACGCGCAAGTCCCAGGCCACTGGCTCTTTAACCATCGCTGGAAAGACGGCGGTTTCTGCCCGCAAACGGGCAAGCCGCTGGAGCGAGAAAAAATCGGCGGGAGAACGACCTGTTGGTCACCCGCTTGGCAGACGTGGCCGAAAGAGTAACACCACGCTTTATCCAGTGCCTCGTAGGGCACCGGCTTACGCCACTATCGCTCCAAACAACCTGCAGCCAGCCCTAGCCTGCATTCTCTAGCGCCTTGTCCACGCGAGCACTTTTGCGCGCGGAGAGCAGGAGAAGACCACCGATCGTTGCGAGAAACGCACCGCAGAATAAAAACGCCAACCGCCCTTCAATTGGATTCGGGATGAAGATGAGCAGAGCGATAAAGCCACCGTAGGCCATCGAAAGGTAGCCAAGAATCTTCGCTTGGCGGGTATCCGTCGAGCGGCCTTCATTTTCCGCCACCGTAGCTGGGGTATGCATGTTCTTGAAAAGGAGGTCTGACTCTTCTTTGCGCTCACCTTCCGTCGGCTCTTTGTAAAAGAACTTGGTAGACCAGAAGAAGAGGGAGGACAGCCCCACATTCGAGATCACAGCGGTGAGGAAGATATAGTCATTGATCTCACGAGCCGTCATCGGCACTTCGAGGTTAAAGAAGCTCTCCGCCCAGACGGGATCAAAGAAGTGCTTCACCGACCACGCGACACAGAGACCAAAAAGTGCTGTCGCCCAGCCTGACCAGTCCGGCGTGCGCTTAAAGACCATTCCCCAGAGCATCGGCACATTCAGCGGGAGTGCGATCAGGGCCGTAAACTGCAACATGAGGTCGAAGAGGCCCAGCGTTTCGTTATTACTAAACCAGACCGCTGCACTGATGATGCCGACCCCGAGCAGCGCTGTTGTCAGCTTGCTCGCGGTGAGAAGCTCCTTATCAGTGGCCTCTGGGCGCAAGACACTGTTGTAGAAATTCTTAACGATGATCCCCGCATTGCGGTTCAGACCACTGTCCATCGAGGACATCGTCGCGGCAAAAATAGCCGAGAGGAGGATACCGATCATACCTGCCGGCAGCAGCTTCAGGCCCATCGCGACATAGGCACCCTCGGCAGGATTTGAAAGCCCAGGCATCAACTCACCGAGCGTTTGCTGCCCTTCCCCTGCGACAGAAGGATAGACGATCGCCGCGACCATCGGCGGGATGAACCAAAGGATCGGCCCGATGAGGAAAAGCACCGAAGCGAGGAGGGACGCCTTGCGGGCGTTTTCCGTGTCTTTCGCCGTCAGGAAGCGATACGCATCCATGATGTTGTTCAGCGAAAGCAGCTTCTGAAGGATCATCGCGAGGACCCAGAAAACAAGGATCGTCCGGTAGTTCAGGTCATTGCCCAAGGGAGACTCTACTGGGAACTGTTCAATCAGCTGGCCCACACCACCGATATGATCGAGGGTAAAATAGGCCATGATGATCGAGATCGGCAGGATCACGAGCACCTGCATAAAGTCACTCGCGACGACTGCCCAACTACCTCCCACAAGGGAGACAAAGACCACGACCGAACCCGTCACGATGATCGTCGTCTGCAAATCGAAGCCGAAGACCGCCGCGCAAAAGACACCCAGACCGGTTAGCCAAATCCTACCCTGAACGACGTTCGTCGGAACAAACGACCAGGTGAAAACTGCTCATTGACGCGGCCAAAGCGCATCCGCATCGCCTAAATCGGCGTCAACACACGCATCTGGCGAAAAAGCGCGGCCGACCAAATGTAGTTCACAAAAAAGCCGACGGCATTACCCATAAAAATCGTCATGACCATGATTGGGCCGTGGGTGTAAGCGCTGCTCGCTGCGCCCGTAAAAGTCCACGCGCTGAAGGCCATCATGAAGGCCGAAGACCCCGTCATCCACCAAAGCATCGATCCCCCGCCGACGAAGTAGTCCTTCGTATTCGTGATGAAGGTTCGGAAGACATACCCGATCAGGACCATAAAGCCGAAATAGAGGGCGATGACGCCGTAGTCGAAATGGGAGATGGTATTGATCATAGGGGAGGTGGTGTTGAGTGAGGTGTAACTCGATCGCTGGGGGTCTAATAGTAGCTAATGCGTCAGCCTGCAGGGGCAATAATTGATAATCATTAATTGGGGTCAATAGGCGTTGGCGAGCTGTGGGCGGTTTTCTTGGTTTCGTTGCTGAATTGGCGAGTGCCAATGGCGCTTAGAGTGTAGCCTCTATACCTTATTGGGAGATAATCACTTGTTACTTCTTCAAAGAATACCGATATTTAATTGAATAAATTGTCCAGTGCACTTCTCTTACTCCTTTACCGAAATAATCCTCCAATAAATCAACGATGAAGAACCTCCTACTTTTTACCTCCCTCTTGTTCCTTGGCGGAATGTCTTACGCCGATCACCACGCTGAAGCCTGCCCTGCTGACCGTGCAAAAGCTTGCTGCGCTGAAAAAGAAGCCTGCTCGGCTGATTGTGATAAAGCATGCTGCGCTGCTAAATGTGAAAAAGAAAAAGCATGCTGCGCTG
>TARA_B110000037_G_scaffold64440_1_pt1 | contig 74563 bp, 69 predicted proteins | sample TARA_B110000037 | Tara Oceans TARA_B110000037 (sample SAMEA4397196) | marine metagenome | biome: Polar Biome; feature: [MIX] marine epipelagic wind mixed layer (ENVO:01000061); material: water (ENVO:00002006), including particulate matter (ENVO:01000060) such as... | depth 10-100 m | reverse complement strand
ATGTAACTGTTCGGATAAATAATAAGTTGTACGATGTTATGGATTATATGTTGTCTCCGGAAGGAGGTCCATCTGAACAAGCTGAATTAGCAATGAATATGGCTAAAACCGATTTTCAAGTAGCTTTAAAACGAATCAATAAAATGTTTGAAACCGATTGGATAAAATACCAAGCGGAAGTGGAGAAAGCCGAACCAAAGTTATTTAAAGAGTACAAGCGCATTAATTTAGATGAAAATTAAACCATCTGGAAAGTTTTCTGTTTTGAATAGACAAACAACTTAAGTTATGCAAAACCCAATAGATAAAGATAAAGTAACTGAAACTCCTGCAACATTAGAATATGCACACCATGTTGGCTCAGCGGTAATTAAACCAATAGATAAAGGCCTCATTAAAGGCAGAGCAATGGCAGCAATGGTTGAGCAAACCAACAAGCAGATGGAGCAAATTCAGGTGCAGATGAAATTACTCATTGATCAAGCAAAAACCATCAACCGAAGAGTTGAGTTGTCGGAATTGATTTACAATGCAGAAATTGGTTTTGCTCCTTTGGTTGGACATATTTATTATATGTATCAAAAAAATAATGGAGTTTACAGTATGTCGATGTTGACGCCAGAGGAATGGGGCCACAGCTTAAAACACACTTTTGTTTCGGAGGTAAAACTAATGGCTGACCATACATGGGAAGTATTAAACGATACAATTAATTTAAACGATTTATAATGCGATACATATTCACTATAGTTGCCGTTTTTGGTGTTTTATGCGTTTCTGCTCAACCTAATGAAGAAGCAATCAGAAAAGTGATGAGCAAACAAGAGTCGGCATGGAACAACGGCGACCTAAATGCTTTTATGGATGGTTATTGGGAAAGCGATTCGTTGGTTTTTATTGGCTCGAAGGGACTAACTTATGGTTGGCAAAACACACTGGATAATTACAAAAAATCGTATCCGGATAAAGCCGCAATGGGAAAATTAGTATTTACCATTAAAAAGCTAGAAATTACTACAAATAAAACGGCATTCGTTATTGGTAAATGGTCTTTACAGCGAGAAAAAGACAACCCAAATGGGCATTTTACCTTACATTGGAAAAAGATAAATGGTACTTGGGTAATTATTGCCGACCACTCAAGTTAAAAGAGTTTGCTTGGTGTTAAACCCAACCAACTTTAAGATTATAATAGGTAGTTTATTTCTTTTTTATCGTCAATTCAACGTGAAATGGAAATATTATCGTTTGAAAACAAGCTTGAGTTGTGTGCCATTATTTTGTTTTGGTTAACAACCATTAAAAACTAAGATGATAAGCGGTCTTTATGCGTCGCTCAATTCACGAAACCTAATAATCACCGGTATCTATCTTGGTATTGTTTGTTACATCCAAAACAATAAATTCAATTTTAAAATAATTATTCTATTTTTACAGGACTTTTGAAATTAATGATGTTAAAAAAAACAGTCTCAGTAATTGTATTGCTGGTATTTCTTTTTACCACTGTAGGGTATTCTGTGACCAATCATTATTGCCTTGGCAAAATCCACAAACAGAAAATTTCATTTCTTGATAATAGCTTAACTTGTGGGATGGAAGTTGATGCTGCTTTAGAGAAGCCCTTTCAAACTAAGGTCAAAACCAATTGTTGTAAAAATGTAGTTGAGAAGGTGAAAATTAACGATCAATTCGATAGTTTTAATCTTGATTTAAACATTTGGAATGTTAATCCATCGATGATTCTTCCTGAGCTCAAGATTTCGTTAACCACAAATATTAGAAGCCAATATTATTTTGGTTTGAGCCCGCCTCCTTTAATAACCGCATCTTTAAATATTTTATTTGCTACATTTTTGATTTGATACCTAGTTAATAGTTGCGTATATATTGCTTATTAACCAATATCAATAAATTAAAGAAATGTCAATTAAAATAAATTTTCTTATTAAAGCCATTATGGTTTTAATTTTAACCAGCTCCCCATTACTTCAAAGTTGCAGTACATCATCTTCTTCAGAAATTATTGAAGTAAAATACCAATGCCCTATGCAATGTGAAGAAGATAAGACATACATAGAAGAAGGAACCTGTCCTGTATGTAAAATGAACCTAGAAAAACTTTAAAAATAAAATTATGAAAAAACAAATTACTTTATCTGTATTTACAATCTTACTTAGTTCTTTGCTGTTCGCACAGAATACCATTAACCTAAACATTAACCATAAATTAGGTGCTGACGATTTCGCTTTTAATCAATCTTCTAAAAATAATCTCTCAAATGACTTTGATGTAAAGAGGCTTCAATACTACGTTTCTGGAGTTACCTTAGTTCATGATGGAGGAACAGAAACTCAGTTGGACAGTATTTGGATGTTAGTTGATGCCAGTCTAAAAACAACCCAAGAACTTGGTACTTTTAATATCACGAACATAGAAGCTATTAAATTTCATATTGGTATTGAACAGGATTTTAATCATGGTGACCCAACCTTATTTCATACGTCTCATCCTCTTAGCCCAAAATCCCCATCTATGCATTGGGGGTGGACTTCAGGATATAGATTCATTGCTCTAGAAGGAAAAGCAGGATCTAGCCTGAGTAATGCATTCGAATTACATGGTTTAGGAGATAAAAATTACCATGAAACTACAGTTAGCGTTTCCGCATCCGCAACAAATAATATTATTGATATTAATCTTTATGCTGATTATACAAAAGCTTTAGAAGATATTGATGTTAGTTCAGGAACTATTGAGCATAGTGAATCAGGAGATGCAAAAAAAGCAATAGAAAACTTTAGAGATTTTGTGTTTTCAGGTTTTGAGCTAATTCAGTCTACCGCTTCAATTGACGGAATAACATCTGTAGATATTTATCCCGTTCCTGCAAAAGATGGCAAAACAAATTTGCAAGTAAACACTCTATCGAAATTGAATTTTAATGCTGAAATTTTAAACATTCAAGGAAAGTCAATTAAAATACAGAACAAATTACAGACAAACATCAAACATGAAATTGAGGTTAATGAAAGTGGCGTGTATTTTATAAAAATCACTGGTGATGGTATTAATGAACAAATGCTAAAGTTCATTAATAAATAGGTTGTATGAGGAGATTTAAAACAATGCTTATTATTTTTGTTTTTGTGGGTGTTTTATCTTGTGATAAAGGTGATTACCCTAAAACTACTACTTTAGAATACGATGATACTCCATTAGAGTTGAATATTGGAAACTTGCCTGAGCCGGCCTGGCCCGAGGACAATAAGTTAACTGTTGCGGGGGTTGAGCTTGGGACATTATTATTTTACGAAACCCTTTTATCAAAAGATGGTTCTCAGTCTTGTGGGAGTTGTCATGAACAAGCTGATGGATTTTCTGATTCTGATAAATTTTCGGAAGGCGTGGAAGGTGAATTTGGTAAACGACAAGCTATGCCAATATTTAATATGGCTTGGCATGACAATCAATTTTTTTGGGATGGAAGAGCTAATTTATTGCGTGACCAGGCTCTTAAACCAATACAAGATCCATTGGAAATGAATGAAACCCTTGAAAATGTTGTTGAGAAATTGAGTAATTCGCCCATTTATCCAGATAGATTTATGAGAGCTTTTGGAAGCATTGAGGTTACCGATGTCAAGATTTCGTTGGCACTTGAGCAATTTATGATGAGTATTATTTCAGCAGATTCAAAATATGATAAATTTCTGGCAGGAACGGAACAACTTTCAGATAGTGAAGAAAGAGGAAGGTTACTTTATGAAACTGAGTACAATCCATTTTTTCCTTCACAATCAGGAGCCGATTGTGCTCATTGTCATGGTGGGTCTAATTTTGAAAATGATGAATACATGAACAATGGCCTGGATACAGATGCTGATATGGTAGATATTGGCAGAGAAGATGTTACTGGGTTACCAGAAGATAGAGCCAAATTTAAAGTGCCTTCACTTAGAAACATTGAAGTAACAGCACCTTACATGCACGATGGTAGGTTTACAACGTTGGAAGAAGTTGTTAATCATTACAATGAGGGTATTAATGAATCCTCTTCAGTTGATCCGGCAATTCTTACTACCAAACAAACTGGCTTGATGTTAACCAATGAGGATAAAGTTGATTTAATTAACTTTTTAAAAACTTTGACAGACCAACAGTTTCTATCAAATCAATCACATTCAAATCCTTTTACTCAATAATATTTAATAGAATCATTAAAATAACACTGTTCCTTTTTACCTTCGGGTTAACAGCATCAGCACAAGGTAACTTGGGAATAGATATCGATAAGGTGGGAAGTTTACAGGTTCTACCTTGTGGCTGGAAAGTAGATGTTGACTAGTTATGGTAAGCTAGCTTGCATTTAAAATTAGATATATCATAGTTATTTCAATACTTTCGTATCGGTTTGATTCGGAATAATTTACGATGAGCAATTCATAGCTGAGCCAAGTCATTTAATTTGCTGTAAGTAACCGAATTAACATTAACCAATAAATTAATTTTATGAAAACATTTAAAGTAATTCTAACATTTTTAATCGGAGGTATAACTGCTTCAGCACAGGGTAATTTAGGGGCATATATAGATAATGCTGCCAACAATAAATTTGTGGAAATAGCGAATGCCACGAATCAAATTTCAACCCCAGTAGATTTAGATTTTCATTTAGATGTAATTAATCGGCCGTTTGAATTATGGGTAAACAATAAAGGAACTTCTAATTCAGGTGGTAATACTGTTATTATTTCTGATGCAGACACGGATACGCCATCTCATAAATATGTAAGAGACGGCAACGCTTGGCATTTTATGGCTTTGTCAAGTGGTATTGCTTTTGGTGACAATGGTAATTTTGCAACATCTCAAGACATTATAGATGCAAACCGAAATGGGGGCAAGTTTACAGGACCAACATTATGGCCAAGTGATTTAAGTATATATGGTATTGTTGGAAATCCTCCAACTTCACAATATAATGGAAGTCATCTTGATATGATACATCAATCGCCTTATGGCAAAGGTATAGCATGGGAGTCCGACAATGTTTTTTGGATAATGGATGGTTATGATTTAACTGTAAAACGTTACAATTTTCATGGAGATCATGGTCCAGGCCAAACTTATCATGGTGATGGTGAAGTTCGCGTATACAAAGATGTGAGTTTTAAAAAGTCTTTAACAGCTACTGTTCCAAGTCATTGTGTAATTGATGATAACAAACAATGGTTGTATGGTTGCAGTACTGGTGATAATAAAATTTTCAGACTTGATATTACCACCGGATTGTATAATAAAAATTTAACAAAAATCAACAACGAACCTTTGGCTGAATACTCTGAATTCTTAAATGCTACTGTTGAGGAAGTAATAACTACTGGGTTAGACAAACCAGTCGGAATTGACATTGTCGGAAATCAATTAATTGTAACCAATAATGGTTCTGGGGAGTTAATAATTTATGATATTGATGATGATTTTGCTGAAATGGGAAGAATTACTCCTGACTATGCAAATGCCGATTTAATGGGAGTGAAAATTGGTCCTGATGGTCAAATTTACTTTGTTGATTATTCAAATAAAAAAGTAGTACGTATCGAAAATGATCAATCATTTCCTGTTTCAACGGACGAAATATTAAATGAGGCGACTGTGAAGATTTATCCAAATCCATCAAATTCAGTCATGAATTTTGACTTTTTGGAAACGCCAAGAAGTATCGAAATACTAAACCTTAATGGAAAATTAATCCAATCGCTTGATTTGGAACTGAGAACACAAGTTGATGTATCTGATTTAAATGCAGGGATTTACCTTATAAAGATTAGTTTTGAAGATAAAGTGATACACAGAAAAATTAGCGTAACAAAAAGCTAAGAATAAATATTAATAAGATGAAATTAAAACTAATACTTTCAACCCTCGCAATTGCTTTGGCAAGCGTAACATACGCTCAAACTTTTGAGTGTATAGATAAGTCAGCATTGATAGAAGTAGATTTGAATTCATACAATTCAGCGCAAATTGACATTTCTAATTTGTTGGGATCAGATTTATTCTTAGAATGGGATGCTTTCGATAATACATTGAACCCCGGTTGGGATATTGCTCTATGCGACTATACCAGTTGCTATACGGGTATTCCTGATAGCGGAACAATGACAACTTTGCCTGGAGGAATAAATGCATTCTTTAAAATTAATGTTAATCCTTATGATGCTCTTGATTCTGGTGAGGTAAGCTTTTCTGTTTATGATGCCAAAACTATGGTAGCAGATACTGTTACATTTAAAGTTGTTGCCAAAAACAATGTTGGTATCCGATCAGTAGAAAATGACGCACCAATTGACCTGTACCCCAATCCTGCAAAGGATAACTTGAATTTCACAAATGTTTCAAAGTCAACAAAAGTTGATATTTATAGTGTGGATGGTCAGCACATTGCTTCTGAAATTATTTCAAATAGTAACAGTGGTTTTAGCGTAGCATATTTAAATATAGGCGTTTATTTTGCTGTTATTAAAGAACAATCTAAGACAATACGTTTTACAATTAGCAACTAGTGCGATTACTATACTTGACGCTGTTTGTGGTTTATCTTCAATCGGCATTCGGAGCAACTCATAATTTAACTTTACGATTCCAACCAAATACTTTGCAACTGGTTGATAGTAATACGCTTCCAATAGTTTCAATTGCTGATACAAACACTGTACATCCCTTTCTAGGTAAATTCAGCTTAAACGATTCACTTGTACTTAAGGTGATTAACGCAGATACTCTTTCTCATAATTTTACTATTGAGAATTATGTGAACTCAAGTCTAATCAGCTCTTATGATTCAAGCTACTTTTACCTTAAACTAAACAAAGAAGGAACATTTATAATTTTCGATGAGGGTGTCTTTCCAAACAACCAGTATTCGTCAATATCAGGGTTGCTTGCAGTAGAACAAACTAACATTAAAACATATTTTTGGAACGTACGTGAGTTTCAATCAAAGTGGCATCAAGATACTTTCACTGGAGCAATGAACCCCTTGCTATATTATCCTGATTATTTTACGGTCAACAACCTATCTAATCCAAATGTTGACAGCCATGCTGATTCAAGAGTTGCCGGTTCGGTTGGCGATACAATTCACTTAGTAATTGCAAATACAGGCCTGTCTATACATTCAATTCATTTTCATGGTTACCATCTAAAAACATTAAACTCTTCAAAGCATCCTGAAACAATTGGCCGTTCAAAGGATACTTTTCCTCTTTATCCTATGGAGGTTTTGAAACTTGAATTAATACCAGATAAACCAGGAGTTTACCCAGTCCACGATCACAATCTAATAGGTGTTACCGGTGGTATGTTTTATCCAAACGGAATGTTCACTACCCTAAGAATTGTTCCATGAAAAAGGTATTGTTCTTTCTTATTATAATAAGCTCTGTAAGTGTTTTTTCACAAGATGAAAAGTTCTTGGTGATATCAAGAAATACCGATTATGTTCAGTTGGATGACACAACTAATGTCCGTATAATGGGTTACACACGAACACTTTCGGCTCCCTCAAAAATCCCTGGCCCTTTGTTGGTGTTTACCGAAGGTGATAGCGTTGAAATTGATCTATGGAATGTGTCACAAGGTGCACCACATACTATTCACTTACATGGATTAGATGTAAATCAGGCAAACGATGGAGTACCTATGTTGTCTTTCGATGTTGCTCACATGGACCATGGTTTTTATCGTTTTAAAGCTCCCGAACCCGGTACTTATATTTACCATTGCCATGTTACCTCTAGTGTACATGTACAAGCCGGAATGTACGGAATGGTCGTTGTTAGGCCTAAGTACCCTGAGTTAACCTGGGAAGGAGGATATGAAATCACGGTTGATAATCAAATAATTACATCAGAAGTAGATGTAGATTGGCACCACGATTCAATTATTGAACACGATCATACAGCAACGGCGCTGCATCAGGTTAAGGTACCTGTTTACGATCCTACTTTTTTTCTTGCCAATGGTTATGGGTTTAATAGTGTTACCGATAAAGCTATTGAAATTTCTACCGGTAATAACAATCTTTTAAGACTGGCTAACATTGGGAATTATGGCAATAAATTTATTTTCCCACAGAGTGTTAAAGCTACAATTATATCATCAGATGGTAGAAGATTACCTGCAGAATACATAGCAGATAGCTTAATAATTCTTCCAGGTGAACGGTTTCAAATTTTGTTGAATTCATCACAATTGGGCAACGATTCAATGGCAATAAAATATTTCAGTTTAAATACCCAGTTGGTGGAAGGGGTGCAAAACTATCCAATTATCGTTGATGTAATTGAATCCATTGAAGATAAAATGATTTCTTCTACCTTTTCAATTTATCCTAATCCAGCGACAAGTCAGGTCAATTTTGACTTTAAAAATGAACTTCCTAATGAGGTGGAAATAGCAGATATTAATGGAAGAACGATTCATACGATTAGAAAGGATTCAATTCAAAAAACTACTACCTTTATAACTTCAAATTTAATGAGAGGTGAGTACTTAATAAAATGCGTTTACAATGCTAAAGTAGTTACCCTACCGCTTATAATAGAATGATGATGAAAACAACAACTGTACTTTTTCTTAGCATGGCGATTGCCATTTCAAGCTATGGCCAAACTACCTTAAAATTCGCTTTTAATTTTAAATTTAACGGTGAGCCGTTTAAATTAAATCAATCTTATGATGATTTGTCGGGAGCTAAGACTAATTTAACTCGAGTTCAGTTTTACCTTTCGATGGATAAAGCCGTTCACGATGGAGGAAATGAAACTGATTTATCTGGTAACTTTATTTTAGCAGAGTACGGAACAGAATCTTATATTATAGACTCAAACCTTTCCATTACAGACTTAGAAGAAATTCATTTCGGGTTTGGGGTTCATCCAGATGTAAATCACAACGATCCAACAACTTATCCTGCAGAGCATCCTTTAGCACTTAAAATCCCAACAATGCATTGGGGTTGGACGTCCGGATACAAATTTTTTACTCTAGAGGGCAATATAGATACAGACAACGATCAATCTCCTGATAGACTTTTTCAGATGCACGCAGTTGGCGATGAGTTCTACAAATCAATGAAGTTGGTTGCAAACAAATCAGTTGCAAACAACGAAATTGTTGTTGAGGTAATAGTAGATTTAGGCACGTGGTTCACAAATGTTGACCTACAAGCTGTAGGAATCTTGCACGGGGGTGGGCCAGTTATGGAAGCTGCAGTAACTAATACCCCTCAAGTTTTTGGCGCTACTACCGTAGTTAATGTGAAAGAGAATGCTGATAAAATTATTGAGAACAGTGTGAATGTTTGGAATCACTTAAACAAAACTTTTTTAACCTATGAACTAGCTCAAAAACTTGATGGCCAATTAAAAATCATTGATCTAAACGGTAGTTTGGTTGAAGGCATTAATATCCAAAACCAAATAGGTACTATTGATATTAGCCATCTTTCAAACGGGGTATACCTTTACTCGATTGAAAATCTTGGAACATCTGTTTTGAGTTCTAAATTCGTGGTTTATTAAAACCTCTGAGATCCACATATATTTAGATAAATCGCGCTTGCTTTTGACTTGCGCGATTTTTTTTGCATTAAGTTTTGTGGCTTGTAATCATCAAGAATTAATACCACCCAAGCCTTTTGATCAGATGCAATTTTCAGAAGGTAACGAGCCAAACGACTTAAGAATTAAACTGGGCCGGATGCTTTTTTACGACCCTATTTTATCAAGAGATTCTACCGTTTCTTGTGCTTCTTGTCATATTCAATCAATGGCATTTACGGATGGTAAAAAAGTAGGTGAGGGTATAGAAGGCCGTAAAGTGTTACGTAATTCGCCTACTTTAGGTAATGTGAGTTACCATTCTCGCATAATGCGCGATGGCGGAGTGCCAACTTTAGAAATGCAAGTTTTGGTTCCTGTACAAGAACACTCTGAGTTTGATTTTAACATGGTTTTATTGGCAGAGCGTTTGGCAAATCACAAGGTTTATTCTAAAATGGCTTTAAAGGCGTATAACCGGCCAATGGATCCTTATGTAATAACCAGAGCAATTGCTGTTTTCGAACGCACCATGGTTTCAAATCAATCGCCATTTGATGAGTATTTTTATCAAAATATTACTACTGCCTTAAGCGACGAACAATTAGAAGGTTACGCTTTGTTTAAAAAGTTGGGTTGCGAAAATTGCCACTCAGGCCCAGATTTTACTAACTACAATTATTACAACATTGGATTGTATGAATATTATCCTGATTCTGGCAGAACCCGAATAACAAACGACACAAACGACCGTGGTAAAATAAAAACTCCAACTTTAAGAAACGTTGCTTTAACAGCACCTTACATGCACGATGGAAGTATCCAAACGGTAGAAGAAGTAATAAGTCATTTTGCTAGTGGCGGAAAAAGTCATTCCCAAAAATCTGATTTGATAGTAGATTTTGAAATATCTGAAAAAGAAAAGGCAGAACTTTTAAGCTTTCTGAGTTCTTTGACAGATAAAACCTTTATTTCTGATACCACTTTGAGTAATCCTTTTTAGGTTACTTGCATTCACCTTTGGTGTACTCAGAAACATTGCTGCACCCAGCAGCGCATGCATTGCCATAAGTAACACCATCGCAGCCGCAAACTGGATCGTAGTCTAAAGTACAGATGCAATTTGTGTCTACTGTGGCTTCACAGTTGTCTTCTTCACAGGCCGTTAAAGAAAGAAGTATTGATGAAATTAGGAGAATAAAAAATGTTTTCATGGCTGATGAAACGTTTGTGCTGCTGGATTATTGCAACCTAAAACTGGACATCTTTTTCAATTGATTTACCGTCTCTTTTTACAGTAGTAATAACCTTGTCACCTTTTTCTATTTTAGATAAGGCAACCATGTAATCTTGCATGTTTTTAACCTTGTATTCGCCCAATTGCAATACAACATCACCACGTTCTATACCAGCTTTTTGAGCAGGTCGGTCTTCAATAACACCATCAATACGCATTCCTACTCCATCATACATATAATCAGGCATTACACCTAGAGTAACTTTAAAGTTAGGCACATTGCTTTTGTTTGATTTTGTCTTCAAGAACTCAATTTCTCCTTTGCCTAATGTTGAATTAATGATGTCATAAATAACATCATGCACTAAGACCATCCCCTTGTAGTTTAGTTTTTCAAAATCGTCAGTTGGTTTGTGGTAGTCACTGTGTTGGCCTGTAAAGAAATGTAAAACTGGCATGTCTTGTAGGTAAAACGATGTATGATCAGATGGTCCAATTCCTGATGAATCTAAAACAACTTTTAAGGCAACAGGTCTAATCTCTTCAATAGTATTGACCCAAATAGGAGAAGTACCAACACCGTGTATTGCTAATCCTTTTGAGGCTTCAAAACGTCCTACCATATCCATGTTAATCATGAAATTTAAATCCTCAATATCCAATGTTGGGTTTTCAGCATAATATTTTGACCCCCAAAGACCTTTTTCTTCTCCTGAAAAGGCAATAAACATGAAATTATTTGAGGTTATATTTTTCTCAGAGAGGGTTTTTGCTAATTGTATCATTACAGCAACACCACTGGCATTATCATCGGCTCCATTGTGAATCGCTTTTTCTTTCGAAGCATGCAATGAGCCATGATTGCCCATGCCTAGATGATCGTAATGAGCACCAACAACAATAGTTGTTTTTGCTCCATTATCAAGGAACCCAATTACGTTTCTACCCATGATTGGCATAACCTCCCTCATCTCTTCTGGAGTAACATGTGGATGAGGTTTTTCTTTGTTTGAAAACTCCTGAAAAAAACCTTCTTCTCCTTTTGGTTCTAAACCAATTTTAGCAAATTCTGTTGCTATGAAATCACCAGCTAGTTTTTCACCCTCAGTGCCCATTTCACGTCCTGCCAATTCATCACTTGCTAGGTATTTAACAATACTTTTATAAACATCCGGTTTGTTTTGAGAGTAAGCTGAAAATACTGATAAAAGGGAAACTATTATAAAGGATAATGCGGTTCTCATAGTCTTTGAATTGGAGCTTCGAATTTACTTATAAATAGCCTTGAAAGCACTCAAACGATTCACTATTTTCGCAGTCAAATAACAAGCATGAGAAATTTATTATATCTTTTTATGGCGTTGGTAATGACGTCCTGTTCTAATTCAGCAAACACTGACATTGCTGAAGAAGTTGAAGGCTACTCTGGAGCAGCTGTTTGGGAAACAGATAGTTTGATTAAAGATGGTGAAAATCATTTTAAAAGTCTGAAAAAATTAAGTTTCGGTGGCGACAATGCCGAAGCATACTGGAGTTTTGATGATACCAAATTGGTGTTTCAAGCCACTAACCCGGAGTGGAATCAAAGCTGTGATCAAATCTATTGGTTTGATTGGAAAAACCAAGATTTATCAAAAGGCCCACCAACCTTAATTAGTAAAACGAAAGGAAGAACCACATGCTCCTATTTTTTACCTGGTGATTCTACCATATTGTATGCTTCAACTCATTTAGATTCTGAAGATTGTCCCCCGGTTCCCGAAAAAATTAATGGTAAATATATATGGCCAATTTATCCAAGTTTCGATATTTTTATTTCTGATTTGGAAGGGAATGTTTTATCACAATTAACGGATGAACCAGGTTATGATGCAGAAGCAACAGTTTCACCAAACGGTGATAAAATTGTTTTTACTTCAATGCGAACAGGTGATTTAGAACTATTTACTTGCGATATTGATGGAAGCAATGTAAAGCAGATAACTTTTGATTTGGGTTATGATGGTGGTGCTTTTTTCTCTCCTGATGGAAGCAAGTTGATTTTTAGGTCATCGAGACCGCAGACGAAAGATGAAGTAGCAGAATACAAAGGGTTACTTGCCAAAGGATTGGTGCAACCTACAGCAATGGAATTGTTTGTTTGTAACGCTGATGGTACTGATTTAAGACAGCTTACCGATTTAGGCGGAGCCAATTGGTGTCCATTTTTTCATCCTTCTGGTGAGAAAGTTATTTTTGGCTCAAACCATGCATCTGAAAGAGGTTTTCCATTTAATCTTTATATGATTAACGTTGATGGAACAGGACTAGAAAAAATTACAAACGACAAAACATTTGATGCCTTTCCTGTATTTTCAAACAATGGTAAATACTTGGCTTTCTCATCGAACAGAAACAATGGTGGGACTAGAGAAACTAACATGTTTGTTGCTGAATGGAAAGATTAGGTTAACCTTTAGCTATTTCATTTAAAGCAAAAACCAACTTATCTAACGCCTGACTCACTTTTGATGCCTCAATACCATCAATAGAAATTAATGCAATTGCGGCGAGATTTTGTCATACCAAAACTATACAATACTAAAGTAAGGATTTTGTTGATGAACCTCTATTGTGTGAACCTCCAGGTTATTCAAACTTTCTGCCAGTAGAGTTTGAACTAAACTTTATAATAATGCTGCCGCATTAGGACCTTCATTAAAAATGAGGTCAAGAATTGATGGATTATTTAAGTACCCTAAGCGATCTTCAAAAACCTGCATATAGTAATTGGTTTTAAATTGCCCGGCTTTGCGGTTGTAAGATTTGTTAAATCGCCAATCGCTATTTAACGTTGGGTCAGGGAAATTTTCATCAATCGAAATCTCTTTGCTTAATTGAAGAGCCTTTAATATCCAATGAACACAAGCTACATTAAACTCAACTAAACTTTCAAATTTCGTGTTAACTAGTTTTGAATAGTCATCAATATAGTGGATAAAAAAAGGAGCCATACCGTAGGCCGCTTTTATGCTTTTGATGTGATAATGCGCCCAATCTTGTGAGTAATCTATTTTAACAATGGTTGTTTTTGTGCGTGAATCACATTTCTCAATTGGTATGGTCAACGTTTGGTAACCATGAACATTAATAATGGTGTAACGGTTACGGTATGTCCTTTTCGGGAAAGACTCTAATACGTCGAAGCTAACGGTATCAGTATTACATAAAGCGCTATAATATGAAATAGGACCCAACGGATAAATAGGAAATGGAACAGGATCCATTATTCAATGCCAGTGAAAAGGCGTTCCCATCTTATTTTACCGTCGAACCATCCTTTTTCTTTATCAAGCGAAAGCCAAATGAATTTTGCCTCACCTACAACATGATCTTCAGGTACAAAGCCCCAAAACCTTGAATCTAATGAGTTGTGTCGGTTGTCACCCATCATAAAATAGTAGTTCATTTTAAAGGTATATGAGTCTGCAATATTTCCGTTAATTGAGATTTCATCACCATTCACAGTAAGCTCATTGCCTTCATAAATGGTTATCAGTCTTTTATAAATAGGTAAATTCAATTTATCTAGTTGAATTTTTTCTCCTTTTTTGGGAACTGTAACCGGCCCAAAATTATCTTCTGTCCAATCGTATTGATTGTCGTTAGGGAAATTACGATTTGTAACACCTCTATATGAGCTGTAAAACTCTGGGTTACTTTCAATAAACAAACGCGTTGCCCAGTGATCTAGGTTTTTTAATTGATCTAGTTTTATATGAGGAACCACTCCAGTAACTTGCGGTACTTCTTGAATGTTCTTGTAATTATCGAGTGTCATTGGGATAATAAAAGCAGTGCTACCTTTTATCTGCATAACATCAGAGGTATTAATTCCAAATTCGTCTTTTAGCTTTCTTTTGTTAAGTCGCTCTGAAGCATTTACAATATAGTTGTATTGAAACTCATCTGGTATTTCGGCAATTGCATCATTGATATAAAGTAACCCTGATTTGACTTCTAGTTTATCATCAGGAACTCCAACGCAGCGTTTTATGTAATTCTCTCTTTTGTCTACTGGGCGAACTGTGAGCGTATAATTTCTAGTTATTTGATCTCGCGCTAGTTTGAGGTAATAGTCGTCGTTTTTTGGTTGAATTTTTCTGGTTAAATCTTGTTGTTTACTTTGAAATGCTAATTCTCGCTTAACCTGTTCGTAGGTCATATCTTGTAATTCCACCATTACGGTATCACCAGCAGGAAAATTGAAAACTACCACATCGTTTCTTTCAACTTCACCAAAACCTGGAAGTCTGAAAAAAGGCAAGCTAAACCATTCTAAATACGATTTCACATCAGTAGTTAAAGGCATTGTATGATGTGCAAAAGGAAATGATAAAGGTGTTTGTGGTGATTTTGGTCCGTAGCTCATTTTAGAAACGAATAAGTAATCACCAACCAACATTGATTTTTCCATTGATGCTGTGGGAATGGTGTAAGCTTCCATGAAATAAGTTCTGATGATACTAGCCGCCACTACGGCAAATACGATTGCATCGCGCCACTCAATTGCAGTTGATCTTTTTATTTTTTTACTTAAATCGAGTGGGGTGTATTTAAGCTCTGAATTTAATCCTAATACAGGAAGATATAGAAAAGGAAGAAAGCCAGCCAAGGTTACGTCTTTCCAACTTCGTTTGTTGAAAACCGTTGCTAAATTAACACACATTACCGCTAACATTAACAAGTTAACCCCTGGGAATAATAACAAAATAAGGTACCACCAAGGTTTTTGTATAACCTTTAACCAGATATATAAATTGTAGCCTGGAACTAAAGCCTCCCAAGATTTACGACCTGCTTTTGGGAAAAGTAAAAACAAGCTTACAGCGATGGAAATTAATATGAGTAATGAGATTAGAAGGGTCATTTAATTCAAAATTTATTGGTTTCAAAAGAAGTTAAGTAAATCGACATAGCCTAATACTTAACAATATTTAACTTGATTATTAGCGGTTGTTATTTTGGCATTATTGAGCTTACAATTTGAGCAAATCTTTCATGCCAAAAACACCTGTTTTGTTTTTCATGAACTCAGCAGCTAAAACTGCCCCAAGGGCAAAGCCTTCACGGTTTTTAGCTTCATGTTTAATTTGTATCAAATCAACATCTGATTCATAGCTTAAAATATGCGTTCCCGGAACTTCATTTTCTCTTTTCGATGATATTTGAAGTTGTGATTCTTCTGCATTTGCTCCTTCAATCCAACTAGATTTTTGATCTAGATTACCGATGACTTGTTCTGCCAAGGTTATTGCCGTACCACTCGGTGAATCTAATTTATGGATATGATGAATTTCTTCCATTGATACATCATAGTTTTTCAAGGGATTCATTAAAGAAGCCAGCTTTTTATTTAATTCAAAAAACAAATTTACACCAACACTAAAATTAGAGGCGTAAAACAATCCTTTATTGTTGAGTGTCGCCTGATTGCCGATGGACTCAATTTGTCCGTTCCAGCTAGTGGTTCCAACCACCACAGGAACGTTATGATTAAAGCATGCTTCAATGTTTCCGAGTACTGTTTTTGGAATGGTAAATTCAATAGCAACATCGCTTTTTTTGAGAAAGTGGTGGAGGGTAGAAAAATTAGTTGAAGTTATTTTACCCGTAATTTCATGTCCTCGACTAATTGCAAGTTGTTCAATTGCTTTGCCCATTTTTCCATATCCTATAAGACAAATTTTCATGATTGAAAGCTAAAAAGAAAAGGTTAGAGCTAAGCCGCCGTCCATACGGTTTTGAGTTTGAATTAACGATGGTCTTATGTTTAAACTCAGATCATCTGATACGTCAAAATTGAAGAGGTGCGCATCTACAGATGCATCAACAATTTGCAATAGATAAATACCAATAGTAGCTACATATGACCATTCAAGCCAGGTCCTTGTGAGTTCTAAATTACTAAAAACTTCGGCATCGGTTAAATCAGAATACAACAAGTCATTTGTATTTGGATCATTATCAACACGGTATTTATATGATGTTAAGAAGTCTTGATAGTATTTATTGTTTTGACTAATAAAAAAAATGGAGGTGCCAATTCCGACATAAACGATAGGCAATTTCCAATATTTTTCATTGTAAACATGACCTAAACCAGGCAATACAGCAGCGTAGATAGTTGCTTTTTTAGCAGAGTGAACTTTTACGGGTTCTGTATTATTTTTAATGAGCGAATCACCGCCTGTTATTGTTTGAGAGTAACAAACAGAAGTAGGACCGATTATTAAAAGAAGTAGCCACAATTTTCTCATCAATGGATGATTTTATTCTTTTTCTAAAAGAGAAAGGATTCTGTTAAGGTCAGAATCAGAACCAAAGTTTATTACAAGTTTCCCTTTTCCTGCTCTTGAACGCTTTAACTCAACTTTATTGTTTAGGTTTTCAGAAAGATAATTTCTTCTGTTCTCTAAGTCGGGGGTTAAAAAGTTTTTAATCGACGGTTTTGGCACCAGAGAAATGTCTGTTCCTGATGCAAGTTTTTCAGTATCACGAACGTTAAGATTCTCTTGACGAACTCGTTCAAGCAATTCCAATTGTTCTTGTTCAGTACCTATAGCTAACATGGCTTTAGCATGGCCCATTGTAATTTCTTTTGTACGAATTGCCATTTGAATTTCTGCTGGCAATTTCAATAGCCTGAGATAATTGGTGACCGTAGATCTGTTTTTAGAAACTTTATCTGACAATTGTTCCTGAGTCAAATCGCACTCGTCAATTAGTCTTTTAAAACTGATAGCGACTTCAATGGCATCTAAGCTTTCTCTTTGAATGTTTTCAACCAAAGCCATTTCTAGCATAGTTTGGTCATCTGCCAACCTGATGTACGCAGGTATAGATTTTATATTGGCAACTTGTGTAGCTCTAAACCTTCTTTCACCTGATATTAATTGGTAGTTGTCATTACCAATTTTACGCACTGTAACAGGCTGAATAATGCCATGTTCTTTAATTGATGCAGCTAGTTCAACTAATGCTTTTTCTTCAAATACGCTTCTTGGTTGAAAAGGATTGGCAACAATTTCATTGATGGAGATTTCTGCAATTGCACCAACAACTCGGTTGTTTTGTGCGGCTGATATTTTTGTTGTTATATCTGATTCAGGATCACGTAAAAGGGCGCTAAGTCCTCTACCTAAAGCTTGTTTTTTATTCACCATCAGGAATGCCTATGTATTTATCTTCTTCTTTAATTTTAGTGAGGTTGTTTTTTTGTAAAATCTCACGAGCAAAGTTAAGATAATTGATAGCTCCTTTTGAGCTGGCATCATGCAACAGTATGGTTTGTCCATGTGATGGAGCTTCACCTAATTTGGTGTTTCTGAAAATAACTGTATCAAAAACCAAATTTTGGAAATGCATTTTAACTTCTTCAACCACTTGATTTGCCAACCGCAACCTTTGATCGTACATGGTTAATAACATACCTTCTATTTCAAGGTTTTTGTTTAATAATGATTGAACGATCTTAATTGTATTTAATAACTTGCCTAAACCTTCTAGGGCAAAGTATTCACATTGAACAGGAACAATTACTGAGTCAGCTGCTGTAAGAGCATTAACCGTAATTAAACCTAAAGAGGGCGAACAATCAATAATTATAAAATCGTAATCGTCTTTCACTTTGTTGATAACTGCACGCATCATTTTTTCACGATTTGGCAGATTAATCAATTCAATTTCAGCGCCTACTAAATCAATATGGCCTGGCAGCAAGTATAAGTTAGGGGTGTCAGTGCTAACAATAACATCTTGTGGCTCAACATCACTAACCATGCATTCGTATAAGCTCGTTTTTATATTTCTTGAATCAACACCAATTCCAGAAGTAGCATTCGCTTGTGGGTCAGCATCAACAAGCAATACTTTGTGCTCTAAAACACCTAAGCATCCTGCTAGATTAATAGCTGTTGTAGTTTTACCTACTCCTCCTTTTTGGTTTGCAACGGCAATGACTTTACCCATAATTGGTAGCTTTTTTGAATCGATTAAAATGTATGCAAGCTTAAAACAGCAGTTTTAATTTCACATTATAAAAGTACGTCTATTACTTAGGGCGCTTTAGCTTTTGTGAGTTCTACTTTTAAACAAAAATCTGTTAATTTGAAATGTTGACGTTTTATCCCGACAGAAAATGGTTTGAAATTCGGGATTTCAAGGAGTGTTTTATTTGCGTTGGATGCTGATTAACAGCACTAATAGCTGTTTGATTTTAATTATGATGTTTAACTTGGATTAAGGAGTTTAATGTGCTACAATTGTTAATAAATTCCTCAAAAATCAGTGGTCTTCCTTTTTGGGTTCAGAAGTCCCTAAATCCTCGAACCTAATATCTGTAAACTGACTTTCTACGTTGCTTTCAAAAGATTCATTTTTTTCTTTATTCAATTCTATAACTTTCAGAAAAGTATCTTTCAATGCAATAGAGAATTTTTCAAAATCTTCTTTATACAAGAATATTTTGTGCTTTTTATAAGCATGAGAACCATCTTCATTGTAGGTCCTTTTACTTTCAGTTATTGTTAAGTAATAGTCTTCGCTTCGGGTAGCTCTAACATCAAAAAAATAAGTTCTTTTTCCCGCTCTTACTGCATTTGAATAAATGTCATTCGAGTCTTTCCGATCTTTGTTTTCTGATTCTTCCATCTTCGTCTATCTTTATGTTTTCAGACTTGTTTCTAACAAATCTAACAAATAAAAGATTCGCTTAAATATATTTTCGATTATATAACCTCAAAAATTCAACTCAAAATAATGGCTGGTTAACCTTTTAATTATCAAGGTAATTCATATTTTCGGCCATGCTTATTATAGGATGAAACTGATAAATAAAATACCGTATATATTATTAATGTTCTTATCACTAGTGCTAGGTATTAGGGTAATTCATGAGCCAGATATTTGGTGGATCCTAAAAACCGGCGAATGGATTTTGGAGAATGGTGTTCCCACGACCGATCCTTTTTCTTTTACATTTTTTGGCACTCCTTGGATTAACGTGAAATGGCTCTTCGAAGTGATTACTTATTTACTTACAAGATTGCTGGGAGTTGAATGGCTTACGTTATTGCAGGTTTTGGCCAATATCTCAATAGTTTATTTTTTAAATAGAATAGCCAAGCTTATTGGTCTTAAGAATGATTTTTGGTTTGTGATTGTTGCAATTTTAACCCTCTTTACAGTGGAGTTTAGGATGTTGAATAGGCCAGAAATGGTATCGCATTTTTTAACAGTTTTATTTATTCATAGGTGGTTATTGTATTCAATTAAACCGAATAAGTTCATATGGGTGGTTGTTGGGTTGCAAATATTATGGACTAATCTGCATGAGGCTTACTCCATAGGTTTAGTAGTATCGAGCGCTTTTGTTTTTGGTTTTATCATGGAGGATTTCCTTAAAACAAAAAAGCTAAATATTTCTAAGTTTAAAATAGAATTATCTGTTTTAATATTTTCGTTCTTGGCAACCATGATTCATCCTTACGGAATAAATATGCTGCTCCATCCTTTTGAGATTTTTGGGCAGCTAGGGTCAAATAAATTCACTACTGAGTTGTATGATATAACAACTTCTTACTATTGGCGACAACCAGAACCATACATCATGGGGGCAATGGTTTTGACCTTTTTACTTTTCTTATGTATTGGAAAAATTAAAAAACAAGTATGGCTAACCAAAATGCCACTTGGCTATGTATTTATTACGATTCTTTTTATTTATTTAGGAACCACCGCACACCGCAATGTTCCTTTTGTGGCTTTTGCTTTAACTCCTTTTTTGGCAATATTTTTAGAAAGAGCAATAAACCGGAAAGTTGCTAACTATATTCTTGTTTCGTGTTCAATAGTCATTTTTTTGATGAGCTTATTTGTTACATCGAATGAATATTATAGAAAAACCAATTCGCGAGATTATTTTGGTATTGGTACAACGACTTTTAACAACCCTATTGGGGCCGCGAATTTCATTAAAGAAAACAAGATTACTGGCAAGGCTTTTTCTGACTACTTGGTTTCATCTTATTTGTTATGGGAACTGCCTAATTTCAAAACGTATATTGATCTGCGTGACTTAGATGTGTTTACCGAAGGGTTTTTCAATCAATCAATAAGAATGACTGAATTTCCTTCATTGTTTGTGCGTGAAGATGCTCGTTTGGATTTTGATTATGCAGTTTTGTATAGACCCCAATTTTTAAAGTTACACAAGTTCTTTTATCATTCGCCAGATTGGAAAATGGCTTATGCCGATGGAGTGGCGGCAGTATATGTTAAGAATGAAAGGTACCCAAATATTGAATTAGGGTATTTCCGGTTCAACGAAAAACAAATAGAGCAATCTAGTATTGCAGCTTCAATAACAAAAATACTATGGCCTTTTGGGGATCAATATTTTTATACTACCACCCAAGATTTAAAGAACAGTATTTCCTATTATAAAAGTGTGTCAGCATACTCTGAGGCCCTAGAGCAATCCGAGGTTTTATTCAATATTGATAAAGAAGCATCTCTTCTACAAAAAGGGTTAGTGTATTTAGCTCTTGCAGATGAGGCTGCTAATTTTAATGAGAAACAGAGAATATTAAGCAAAAGTGTAAACGCCTTTCAAGAATTGTTGGTCATTTCTCCAAAAAGCATTGATGCGCTTTTTAACCTTGGATACACCCTTTATAAATCAGGAGATTTTGTAAATGCACAGAGTTTTATGATTAAAACCATTAAAATCGATAAAAACTATTTTAATGCTTATTCAGTTTTAGCTGAATGTCAGAATAAATTTATGCAAACTGATCAACGCAATGGGAGCTTGTATGAAAAAAAATGGTTTGAATACATGACAAAAGCCAACAGCATTAAACCAAACGATGAATTAACGATTTTTAAACTAGGCATCAGTTATTGTCAGCGCAATCAATGTGAGAAAGCAAAACCATTTTTAAATAAGTTAGAAGTTTTACCTCAATTAACAGATGTTGAGAACAAAGCTCTTTTAGATTGCAAGGTAAAATGCAAATAGTTTACAGGTTCAACCTAAACTAATAAATATTTTGTTTGCAGATTAAAAATAACAGTATTACTGGAATAAATAGCGTGCTAAGTATATTTCTGAGTATTACCTTATGTTGTTATTTGCGAGCGGTTTAAGTGTTTCCGAATTGTGATTTGGAAACATGAGCTTTGGATTCACTAGGTAAAGTTGGACATACTTTATGATGGTGTGGGGTTGAGAAAAAAATTATAGTTTAAAGCAAAAAAAAACCGAGCATTGCTCGGTTTTTTTTTGTAGAAGTTCAAACTATAGAATTTTAACAGTTTGGACAACATTACCTTGGTTTACAAAGTAAATGTTTTTAGTTCCGAACATTTCGCTTTGCATTTTATACGCAGAAACAGAAACTACTCCCGTTTCGGTTGCTCCTAAATTTGCAATATCAGCTTGAAGAATTGTATATGATCCAGTTGATACAGGAAAAGTTTGTTGATACACATTGTTCGCACCAGAAATGATTACAATCATACTATCAGCTCCAACAATATCTCCAATAAACGTCAACATGTAATCAGCAGATGTATTTACATCACCAGAAGTTATTTTTTGCATGGTAGGGAAACCCATAGAAACATTTTTTGTGATTGCTGAAAACTCACCGCCGCCAGCAACTGACCAAGATGTAGGGCTACCAAACGTTGTTGTACCTACACCATAATATGAGTAGTAATTATTATCTGCTTTTTCTAATGATTGTGCATCAACAGTAATAGCTCCAACATCTACAAAACTTCCAGCCTGATCGTAAAAAACACTTATTGCAGCACCAAGCTGCACTTCTACATCAAATCCTGATGTAGATGTATAAGTTGAGTTATTAACTGCTACACAAATTGCATCTGCTCCGTTAATAGTTGGTAATGCAACTGTAGCTCCACCACCACCATCAATTACAATAGTTTTTATTAAAGGTTCACTAATTCCTTGATCGTTTTGAGCAACTAAAGCAACAAGGTAGTCACCTCCAGCATTGTAGGTATGAACTGGACTTTCTTCTTCAGATGTTGAGCCATCTCCAAATTGCCAAATGTAAGAAGTCGCACCTACAGTTTCGTTTACAAAAGTTACCATTTTGGCATCACTAGCATCTATTGTATAGCTAAATTTAGCTTCAGGAGCTTCTTCACATGAGGATAAGAATATTACGAAAGCAGCAATCAATCCTACGGATAATAATTTTTTCATCTTTTTTCATTTTAAATTAGTAAGCAAATTTAAGTATTTAGAATTAAAGTATTAAGTTGATTAACGATTAGGAGTGTTAAATGTTTTTTTTTGACCCTGAGCAATACGAAATAGTGACTATAAAAATGCCTTGGTAGGGTAAGGAAAATTGTAAGTCATTTGATGTAGTAAATGGTCATTTAGAGGAATTATTCAATTTTCGAGTAGGTATAATCAGGCTAATCCTCATTACATTTTTGAAGGAAACAACCTTGAAATGCTTATTAATAGTGAAAAGTGGCAGTCCAGTAATGAATGCATACACACACATTACCGATACTTTTTTTATTGCATAGGTAAGATTAGATAAGTTAGAGTAAAATTCATTATCCCCATGAACAAACATGGAGTTTCAAAAATTAAAAATATATTTTTTGGAAATGTTCGGTAGCAGAACAATCCCATCAGCCAATGAATTTAATTTCCTATTTAAAAAGTTAAGCTAATACCAACAGAAGGCATTATTGGAAGTTGATTTACTTGATCATAGGTGATCCTATCAAAGTAAAAAATATTTTGCCTATTGTAGGCGTTGGTAACGCCTAGGTTTGCCTCTAGCTCAAGATCATTGGTAAGTAACTGCTTGTATTTTACATTTAAATCAAGTCGGTGGTAAGATGGCAAGCGTCCTGCATTAAGTGCGCCGTATTGAATACCTAAATCACCATTGTCTGTAGTGTAATCTGTACCAGTTCCATCAGAAAAAGTATGTAGTTCATAAAATCCTTGTGTTTGGGTGAATGGAAAACCGCTTCCAAAATTCCAACGACCATTAAGCTCCCAATTCAAGTTTTTACCGAAAGTCATTGATCCAACTAGGTTTACATTATGTCGTCTATCGAAAACTGGATTGTAAGACTGTAAACCATCCCAACGATCAATGATACCAATAGAGTATACAGCCCAAAAGTAATAACGCTTATAGTCATATTTTACTACCAAATCAATTCCTTTAGCTTTACCAGTTTCAACAATAAAGTCTTTGCGTTGTATCTCAGGCTTATCTTCAAACTTTTCGTTGTCATCAAATATTTTGTTTCTGTTAAGGTTTGTAAGTTGAGTGAAGTCTTTTAGATAGGCCTCTAGATTAACTGAAACTTTTTTGGTGAGGTCATATTCAATACCCACGATATAATGATTTGCTTTTTGAAGCTTATGCTTAACAGGTCGTATAGAACCATCTTGTTCGGTAAAGTTATTTTGAAGGTCATCGCTACCCGTTAAAAAGCCGTAAAAAAGATTTACCACATCTCTGTCGGAGTTAGCGCTGATTAAGTTTTGTGAATAAAGCCCACCTGCTACCTTTAGTCTTATTCGATCAGCCAAGTTATACTTAATACCTAACCTTGGTTCGGGCGAAAATGTATTGTAGGCTGCATAGAATTGGCCTCTAAAACTTGGTTCAACTATTAATTTACCAAGCGACCATTTGTATTTTAAATAACCGGATAATTCATTAGTGTTTTGGCTCTGTTCAATTTCACGGTTTAAAGAATTTAAAAATTTAAATTCAGTAGAAAGACCAACAACCTCAACACCGTATTTAATTTCATTTTCCAGGATAAAGTACGTGAAGTCAAGTCCTAGGTTAAAGCCATTAATTGAACTAGAACGTTCATTGATTGAGCTCACTCCGTCAACATCGCTTGGTGGGGATTGTATAATATCATATTTTGAGTAAGCAAAGTTTCCTTCAACCAGCACGGTTGAATACAATGGAACTAGCACAAAATTCCCTCCAGCGCCTGTGTTCTCCCATTCGATGTCTGCAATATTCCTATAATTAACTCTATCACGATAATTAAAACCAAAAAGATTCAGTTTTGAGCCATTGTCACCACTGAAAGAAACCTTACCGTATATATCGGTAAAATTAAATGGTAGTCCTGCTGTATCAATATAGCTGTAAAGCAATTTTGAGGATTTATCTAAAAATGAAGATTTACCAGAAATGATATATGAAATGTACGAATCGCCTTGTTTCTTAGGTTTAACAATTGGACCTTCCAGAATCAATTTACCGCCAAACGGGCTAATACTGGTTTTTCCTCCAAAATGTTTTGAGTTTCCATCACGAGTGGTAATGTCCATAATCGAAGAAATACGCCCACCATATTCAGCACTAAAACCTCCTGTATAAACATCTGCATTTCTTATTATATCAGTTTCAAATACCGAGAATAATCCAATAGAGTGGAACGGATTATAGACAATCATGCCATCCATAAGCACTTTGTTTTGAACAGGTGATCCACCTCTAATATACAACTGACCTCCTTGGTCACCAGTGAAAATAACTCCGGGTAAAACCTGCAGATATTGGGCTAAATCTGATTCGCCACCGACGGTTGGAAGCTTATTTATTTGCTTAGCTGTAATTTTAACTACCGACATTTTAACTTCGGTTTTTGCCTCCTGGCGTTCTGAGAAAACTTCGAATTCGTTTAGCTGAACACTGCCTTTAGCTAAGAACAATTTTCTGCTTACAATTTGATCTTTGTTTAGGTTTACTTTTATTTTAAGCGAATCATAGCCCAATGAAGTTACCATCAAACTATATTCCCCTTCAGGTAAACCACTTATTGAGTAATATCCGTTTACGTCAGTTACTGCTCCATAGCTAGTTTTGTGAAGAAACACATTGGTGAATATTACTGGCTCGCCTGATTGTTTATCATAAACAAAACCTTTTATTGTTGATTGGCTAAATGCTAAAACACTAACAAGTACCAACAGCGAAAGAATGAGTATTTTTTTTGTCATGTTTTAAGACTGATTCAATAAGCGCTCAAAAATAGAAATATCTACCAATCACCGAAATAATATTATATGTAGTGTGTCAACGGTAGTTTATCCGTTCAAATTGGAGTCTTAGGGGTATAATGTCGCTCAAGCCATTTTGCTAAACCATCAAGACCAGGGAAAAGAAGTCGCTCTGTTATATTGGCTTGGTCTAGTTTATCTCGTATTTCCCATTTTAACTCTTTTGGAATAATTATTCGCGTAAATAAATCTGGATGATTGTTTAGCCAATGGTTAAAAGTTGCAAGTGGGTCAGACATCACTGAGAAGAAAGCGAATTGATTAACAATTCTAGAATCAATTGATGGCGGCTCAAAGAATAGGGCTTGAGTTTCTCCGGTTAAAGTATCAAAATCTTTTAAAGTTGGAAGTACTTCATCAAGCATTTCAATTGTGAAAGAATTTGAACCAACGTCTTCCAAAATTGATTTAAGTTTAGAAGGTAAAACTTTGTGTGCTTTAACAAAATCAACTTTCCAAATTACCCCATCGCACCCAAATTTGTTAATATCCGCTGTAGCAAAATGAATTGCAACAAATGGCGAATATGTCCAATCTAAAAGCCTAGTTGGTAATCCGTAATGTTGACCAATAGTTAGCGTTCGCCAATCAGAATTCAAAGCATCTTGATGATTGTCACCAGCATATTTTCTAAAGTTTCTAAGTAGATGGTATTCAAGATGAACGTTGCCCTTACAGGTGCGTGCGAACCTACTTTCTAGATTGTAATTTTTATCGCTAATTCCTCTAAAAGCAAAATTGGCCCTAAACCTATCTAAGCTTGGTTGAAACGAGTTGTCATATACGCGATCGCAGAGTTCACTCCAACTTTCTATGCGTATATCATTCTTTAATTCCATCCAACAAATATGGGGTTCTAAACATTTACTATAACCAATTATCAATATGTTTTACCGAAAAAACATTTGCTTATTATTCCTCAGATCGTCAAGAAGGAAAAGGGAAGTTCGATGTTGATAAGATAACCAAAGGATTTGATGTACATGTGGATGAAGAAGTTTTAGCTCAATTTGACACCAATGATAGTTCTTTAATAGCTGGAAATGGAGAGGTTGATGGTGTTTAAGATACTGATATTAAGGCAAATGCTGATGCCTTAGCAAACCAAGATGGCGGTGCTAATATTACTACAGATGATCTAGCAACTACTTTTATATTTGAAGAACGAGCACATTTCGTATTTAATTCAGCTGTTTTAACGGACTACAGTATGGATGTATTCGTCCTGCTATTGATTTTATTAACGAACATCCTGATCAAAAATTCATTGTTAAGCTATATGGACATGCTGATAGTAAAGGTCACCAAAAGAAACATGGAAGTTTCCAAAAGAAGGACTGAAGTTGTTCAGCTTTACTTAAAAGAACAAGGTATAAAGGCGCTGGTAGAATCTAAAAATTTTGGTGAGTCGAGACCTGCAATGTCTAACGAGACTTATGAAAACGCTATCTTTAACAGAAGAGTACAAGTAAGAGTTTACTTAAAGTAATAGTTTTAAGATAAAATTGTATAAATCAATTCTTTATACAGCTGCTCCGCGGGCATTGAAGTAGTATGAATTCCTTTTGATTTCAAATCACAGTCTTTAATCGCACTAATTACTTGAGTCAACTTTAGCATGGTAAAAGCTTTGCTAGCTTTTAAATAATCATTGGCAAAATAGGGGCTTACACCTATTGCCCTGGCGACATTCTCTGTTGTTTTATTTTGAATCATTTGAACAGCTAAAACATTCACAAAAAACTTAGATAAAACTGGGAGTACCATAAAAATTGGATGCATTTTAGGGTTTTCCCCGAAATATCGACCTATTTGGTGTGCTTTAAAGTGATCCTTATCGGCCAAAGCATTTTGAAGCTCAAAAGTGTTAAAGTCTTTACTAATACCAATATTGTGTTCAATGGTCTGAGCATTTACGTCACCACCATCGCCAACAACAATTTTTAATTTGTCTATTTCATTCGTTATTTTTTGCAAATCATTACCGAGGTATTCGGTAAGTAAAATAGTTGATTTTGGATTTATAGTAATACCAATGCTTTTAGAATAATTTGTTATCCATTCAGGAACTTGGTTTTCATAAATTTTCTTGCTCTCAAATAATATGGCCGTTTTTTTTGCTTCCTTAAAAAAGGGTTTGCGACCATCGGGTTTTTTGTATTTGTGAGCGATCACCAATATGGTAGAAGGAGAAGGGTTCTTAATGTAATTAACCAATTCTTCAATCTGTGGCAAGCTTTGAGCTTCTTTTACAATAACCACCTGATACTCCGACATCATTGGATATCGTTTAGCAGTTTCTACTATTTGATCTACGGTTGAGTCTCTACCATACAAAACAACTTGGTTAAATGCTTTTTCAGATTCATCAAGAACATTATCTTCAATGAAATCAGAAATCTGGTCAATAAAAAAACCTTCTTCACCGTATAAAAAGTAAATTGGTGCGTAGCTTTTCTTTTTTAATTCTGATATTATTTGCTTGAAGTTTTGAGACATAACTGTAAGTCGCAAAATTATAATTATTGAACCCTTTAGAGAGGATTAATTGAATTATTAGGATTGAAATACTAACAATTCATATTTAGGTAACCGAACTTATCGGTTTTCATTAATGTTTTATTTAGAAACATGTATTTAGTTTACTTTGCATCAGATGATTACGTTAAACTTACCTAAGGCCAACATATTACTATCAAGAAAAGAAGGGCAAGTTTTTGTTCATTGCTTAATTCGTAAAAAAAGCATTCTACTTACTCCTGAAGAATGGGTTCGTCAGCATGTAGTTTCTTTTTTATTGGTCGAAAAAAGATATCCCTTAAGTTTGATGAAGTTAGAAATGCATTTAAAACTGAATGGATTAGTAAGACGACCAGATATTGTCGTTTACAACAATAATGGAATTCCAATGGTAATTGTTGAATGCAAGGCATCTAACGTCAATATTAATCAGCAAACATTTGAACAAATAGCTCAGTATAACATTAAGTTACAAGTTCCGTATCTTATGGTTTCTAATGGTATCAATCATTACTATTGCAAAGCAAATTTTGAGTCTAAACAAACTACATTTATAAAAGAAATACCCAAGTATGAAAATCTTTAAAAATGCATTTATTGCAATGTTAATGGTATTCAGTATTCAGCTGAACGCCCAAGACCAAAAAGATGAAGCTAAATCTTCAGAGAACTACAATTTGCAGTTGAATTTAAATTGCACTCCTGTAATAACCCTTTCGGACGATAGTTTATTATGTGGTAATGAAACTGTAACTGTTGGACTAAACTCTAACTATTCTAATTATATGTGGAGCACTGGAGCAACATCTTCTAGTATTATAGCGACCAAAGGATATTACAGCGTGACCGTTACTGATAGCGCAGGTTGCATAGCATCATTAGATTCAATTAGAATTGATTCAGTAGGTATCCCAACACCATTTTTAGGGAATGATACGACTATATGCAGCGGTGACTCAATCTTATTAGCACCAGGTATTTACACGAGTTATTCTTGGAGTAACAATTCTTTGGCAAATTTCATTTATGTAGATACTTTAGGCGCTTATAGTGTGGAAGTTACTGATTCAAACGGATGTAAAGGGTCTCATCATATTGAAATTATTGGCTTATGGAGCAAACCAAATTTCAATTTAGGTCAAGACACCTCTTTGTGTGTCGGAAATTCATTAACCATTCAGATACCTTCTGTTTTTTCGGTTATTTGGAACGACTCATCTATTCAAAATTCAAGATTACTTGATACATCGGGCGTTTTTATTGCATATATTTCAGATGTAAACAATTGCAAAAACTCTGATACCTTGGAAATTTTGAATCTTTTTCCTTTGTCTACATTTAGTTTAGGAAATGATACTTTTCACTGTTCAGGTTCCCAAGTAACCCTAAGCGGCCCTTCATTTGGTAGCAGTTTTTTATGGTCAAATGGAAATACGCTTGCAACCAATAATGTAAGTGGAACAGGTAATTATTGGCTTAAAGTTCATGATGCCAATGGATGCGAATCAGTTGATACCATGTCTATTTTCCACGTACAAGTAAATCCAAGTTTAAATTTACCTACGGCAGTTCAGCATTGCGTTGGCGAGAGCTCGGTTTTAACAGGTCCATCTGGAAACTTAATTTATTTCTGGAGCGATAGCTCAAATACTCAAAGCATTACTGTTAAGTCCGCTAATACCTATTTATTGATGGTAACGGACTCTCTTGGTTGTAATTCAATTGATTCGGTTGTTGTATTAGAAAATCCGTTGCCAGTATTTGATTTTGGAGCTGATGTTGACGGATGTTTAGAATCAAATAGTCAAATTCAAATTAACGGCCCTTTATCAATGACCACCTATAATTGGTCTACAATGGAAACTTCACAAAACATCAGTTTTTGTACGAAATCTGGCTTATGTCCTAATGTTCTTGGCATTGGCTCAAGTTTACTGTGGCTTCAAGTTACTGATGTTAATGGATGTGTTTATTCTGATACGACAACTGTTACAATACGATCAAATCCGAAAGTCGATTTAGGCACTGATACTGTGCTGTGTTCAGATGAAATAGTAATGTTTAACTTTAGTGTAGATAGTATTTATAGTTCAATAACCTGGAACGGAACTGCTACAGGACCAATGTTTACGAGTAATGATTTTGGACAGATTTGGGTTGAAGTAATAGACACCTTTGGATGTATTGCCTCTGATTCAGTGAATATCGATTCAGCATCGGTACCCTATTTTAGCTTAGGTCGTGATACAACAATATACCCTGGGGCTGCCAGCCTAATTCTAGATCCAATGTTGCCAAATGCTGATTTGATGTGGTCAACAGGCGACACAACACGTACGCTAGAAATTGAATATCAACCAGTGGCAGATCAAACTGTTTGGCTTTTAGCAACTTCATACGAAGGCTGTACTCAATCAGATACTATTTTAATCGCTCATTACTATTGGAGTGTAGAAGATAATATGAAGAAACTTGGTGTGGAGGTTTACCCAAATCCAACAGCTGGATTGTTAAATGTGAATTTTACCGATAAATTACCAACCAAATTAGAACTCTATAGTTTACAAGGCCAAATAGTCCTTTCAGAGCAGGTAAAAACTTCAAATTTTAAAATTGATTTGCACCAATATTCAAGCGGAAGTTATTTGATAAAGTTGAATTTTAAGGATAAAACTTATACTTTACCTGTTTTGCGCAGATAGAAAATAATTTTTTTGTTGAAAACAACTGCTAAAAATAGATTGGCTTTTTACAAAACAACTATTTTCGCGACTTATTTATATTTTACATGGATTTAACCAAAATACTTTCGATTTCAGGAAAAGCCGGTTTATTTGAAGTTATCGGACAAACGAAAAATAGTGGAATAATTGTAGAATCGTTAATTGATGGAAAAAGATTTCCTGCATATGCGGCTCATAAAATCACCTCTCTTAAAGATATAAGTATCTATACAGAAACAGATGATGTTCCTTTAAAAGATATTTTTAAAATCATTTTCGATAAAGAAGGTGACTCAGTTACTGTTGGATCAAGTTCAAATGAACTGAGAGAATATTTCAAAGAAATATTACCTGATTTTGATGAGGAAAGAGTTTATAATTCTGATATCAAGAAAGTATTTAAATGGTACAACGACCTTACAGATGCCGGTATGATGGTATTTGAGGATGAAAAAGAAGAAGAAATAGCTGCTAAAGAACCTGAAGAGGTGAAGGAAGGAAGTCCAAAACCAAAAGCTAAAAAGAAAAAGCCTGCTGCAAAAAAGCCTGCTGCAAAAAAAGCAGATGGCAAAGCCAAAGAATAATCGCGCAATAATTTTAGAGCTCATCTCTACCCCATATTAAAACCGGAATTATTGCCGGTTTTTTTGTTTAAAAAAGTATGAAAATGCAGTTACCTACATTACCACAAAGAACCTTTTTGCCTCAAGATTTACTCATTAATTCTTGGCAAGATTTAGCCCCTTTTTTTGAGGATTTAAAAGGAAGAGATATTGATCACCTTGAATCGCTTACACAATGGTTAAAAGACAAAAGTGAGGTAGAAGCAGTACTGGAAGAAAATCAAGCCTGGCGATACATTAAAATGAGTATTGATACTGAAAGTGAAGCAAAGAGAAAATCATTTGAATTTTTTGTTCAAGAAATTGAACCAAAGCTTGCCCCATTTAGCAATGAGTTTGAACAAAAGTTTTTGAATTCACCTGCTTTAAGCAAGCTGGATGAAAAGGAGTTTAAGATTTCTATTAAAAAGGCAAAAAAGAACATTGAGGTATATCGCGAAAAGAACATTCAGTTAATAAGTGACTTGCAAACTGAAGCTCAACAATTTGGTGCCATCAGCGGCAAAATGCAAATTGATGTAAACGGCGAAGAAGTTACAATGCCTAAAGCTGCTTCCTTTTTAAAAGAAACAAATAGAGCATTCAGAAAAGAGATTTTTGATAAAATCGCTGAACAAAGACTAAGCAATGCTGAAGCATTAGATAATTTGTTTAATTCTTTAATTAAAAAACGGCATCAATTGGCGATTAATGCAGAGTTCAAAAACTATAGAGATTACATGTTTGCTGCAATGCAACGTTTCGATTATACGCCTCAAGATTGCTTCGATTTTCATGATGCAGTGGAGAATGAGTTGGTTCCATTACTAAATCAATTTTCAGCTAGACGAAAAACTGATTTGGGCCTTGAGGCTTTAAAGCCGTATGATTTAGCGGTTGATTCTAAAGGAAACTCACCTCTTAAACCATTTGAAAAAGCGGAAGATTTAATATCAAAAACAATAGGCTGCTTCAATAATTTGGATCCATATTTCGGAGAATGTATTGACGTGATGAACAAAATGGGACACCTTGATTTAGAATCAAAAAAAGGTAAAGCCCCTGGTGGATACAATTATCCATTATACGAAATTGGCGTTCCTTTTATATTTATGAATGCAGTTGGTACCGTGCGTGATTTGGTTACGATGGTACATGAAGGTGGCCACGCAATACATTCGTTTTTATCCAGGGATCTAGAATTTACTGATAATAAAAGTGTTACTTCTGAGGTTGCAGAGTTGGCTTCAATGAGTATGGAGCTTATGTCAATGGATCAATGGCAAGAATTTTTCTCTAATCCTGAAGATTTAAAAAGAGCAAAATTAGAGCACCTTGAAGATGTATTGAGCACGTTGCCATGGATAGCCTTGATAGATAAGTTTCAACATTGGATTTACGAAAACCCAGAACATTCAACAGCTGAGAGACATGATAAATGGCTAGAGTTATCAGCACGTTTTTCCACCACTTTTGTTGATTATTCTGGTTACGAAGAATTCCAAAAAATAGCTTGGCAAAAACAGCTGCATTTATTTGAAGTGCCTTTTTACTATATTGAATATGGCATGGCTCAGCTTGGCGCAATTGCAATTTACCGTAACTTTAAAAACGACTCAACCAAAGCCATTGGTGATTATAAAAAGGCCTTAAGTTTAGGCTACAGCCAATCAATTAGAGAAGTTTACCAAGCGGCAGGTATTGAGTTTAATTTTACTAAAAGTTACATTAATGAGCTCGCCACATTTATCAAGAAACAAATCAGTGCTATTGAATAAGACCATTTTGCCCATACATTGGGTATAAATCGTTAATTTAGTGTCTTCAAAAATGTAATGTTATGAAATCAATTCGTTTAGCTTTATTACTTATAATTAGTGCAAATATTAGCATTGCTCAGATTGTTGGTTTATCTCCTTTTGCTGATATCTGTGAAAATGGAGAAACTATAATTCTATCTGGTGGAACCCCAGCAGGTGGGACCTATTTAATCAATGGTACAGTTGGCTCTAAATTGAACCCATCGGTTTTTGGAGCAGGTGTTCACAATATTACCTATTCGTATACTGATACTACCGGAACTTACGACACAATTCAATCAATTGTGGTAAACGCAGCTCCTGTAGTTTTTATAGCAACCTTCGATGTTGTTTGTTCTGATTACAGTGAATTTAACTTAATTTCTGGCTCACCAATGGGAGGCATTTATAGTGGACCAGGGGTTTATTCAGGAATGTTCTTTGCCGACTCGATAAACGTTGGGTCGCACCTTATTAAATATGTATATCAAGATACAGTTACTATGTGTTCTGATTCTGCAATGAGACAAATTGTAGTCAACCCTGCGCCAAATGTTTCACTTGGTAGTTTCACAGGTTTTTGCGAAGATTTAGGTCCACTTACTTTAACCGGAGGTTCGCCATCGGGTGGAGTGTATGTTTTAAACTCACACGATACCGTTGTTGATTTTAACCCTACCATTTATGGAAATGGAACTTTTGAAATTATTTATTACTATACGGATGGAGTTGGTTGCACAGCTAACGATACATCAACCTTGGAGGTTTTTGAAGTTCCTGCTAAACCTTTTGTGTTTCCTTGGACAGCTGATACACTTTTAAGTAGTTCAGAGGGGGATAACTACGAATGGTATCACAACGATACATTACAGTCAAACAATACTCGTAAGTACCCTATTTCAGTAATGTTTGGAACTTATTCTGTGAAAGTGTACAAATCAGGTTGCGAGTCTGAAAAATCGGATAAGTACAATTTTGGTGATCCAATAAGTGTAGATGATAATAGTTTAGTAGAAAAATTTAAAGTTTACCCCAATCCAAGCGATGGTGCTTTAACAATCGTAACTGTTAATTCTATCGGGAAAATTTTAGAAATAAAAAATATGTTGGGGCAAGTGGTTTATTCACAAATCATCAATAAAAGCAACACCAATTTGTTTCTTGAAAAAGCAGGTGTTTACTTGGTTGAAATTGAAGGCAGTAAATTGCAAAGAGTAGTTGTAAGTGACTAATAAATATTAACTTCTCGCTCTAAATGAATGCCATATTTAGCAATGATGTCGTCAATAATTAACTCTGATAATTCATAGATATCTTCACCGGTAGCACCTCCGTAATTAACCAATACTAGTGCTTGGTTTTCGTGTACCCCGTAACGATTACCTACGGTTGTTCCTTTCCAACCTGCCGATTCAATAAGCCAACCTGCAGGAACTTTTACTTTTTCGTCATCAACCTGGTATGACGGAATTTCAGGGTACCGGCTTTTTAGTTCTTCAAAAAGAACCATATCAACTAGAGGGTTTTTAAAAAAGCTCCCTGAGTTACCAATTTTAGCTGGGTCTGGTAATTTTGATTGCCTTATTTTTATTACAGCTTGACTAATATCACTGATACTTGGGTCGTTGATTCCCATACGAACCAATTCATCGTTTATGGCTCCATAATTCGTATTTACCTTATGTTCCTTATTCAATTTGAATCCAACTTTAGTTATTATCGTTTGATTTTTTAATCTGGTTTTAAAAATACTCGTTCTATAACCAAAATGGCAATCGTCTTTTTTAAACTTTAAAGTGAGTTGTGTGCTGAGCTCCATGGCTTCGGCAAACCAAAAAACATCTTTTAATTCAACTCCATAAGCTCCAATGTTTTGCATCGGAGCAGCACCTACACTTCCTGGAATCAATGAAAGATTTTCTACTCCTCCCCAGCCTTTGTGAATACAGTGTAATACAAACTCGTGCCATCCAACACCTGATCCTGCAGTTACATAATAGTATTCATCGTCTTCTTTTTCAAGGGTGATTCCCTCTATTTTATTTAATACTACAAGCGCATCAAGGTTTTTGGTTAACAATACATTACTACCACCTCCAAGTGGAATTATAGCTATATCCTTGGCCTCTGGCGAGTTTAAAATCTGTTTTATTTCGTCAGTAGAATGAACTTCGGCTAAGTACTTGGCGGTAACATTTAGCCCAAATGTATTGTAAGCTTTTAATGAAGCATCGAGCTTAATTTGCATAATACAAATCTATTTTGCCAAGATTAGCTTTTATTCAGGCATTGATTATCTTTTAAACAATGGTTTGTTTTTATTATGAAAACAGTAGTTCTTTATTCTGCGCTAAGATTAGGTGATCATAGCAAGCCGAAGATTTCTTTAACTACAAGAGGAAAGGCTAAGGTATGTATGGATTAATCGGTTCGAGATTGCTTTATCATGTTCACTCGCAAGCACAAAAGATAGTTATTCGGTAAATGTTCAAAGAGAAATGGCTTTCGAGCGGATGTTGTTCGCTATAGGCACAGAAGCCAAAATCAGTAATCCCAAATCAATCAATCAAATTAACATAATGCTGGTATCTATCTAAAATCTGATTTACGTAGTTTACAGGTTCACTGCCTCGGCAATAGCCATGCTTTACAATGGGTAAAGTATAGTATTCAGGTTTAGATTTTAAAATCAACATTTCATCAACGTTTCCGGCCCAAATATCGGGATTTTTATGGTCAGCAGTCGCCATAGCGCGGGCATCCAAAATATGACCAACTCCAACATTGTACGAAGCCATCACAAACTTTTGGCACTCCAATGAATCTTCTATTTTCTCATTCCAAAGTTTGTTAAGCATTATTAAATACTTGGTTCCTTCATGCAGATTAACCAAAGGGTCAAGCAAGTTAATAGTATCTGAGGCTACTGTTGTTGGCATAACTTGCATTAGTCCAGTAGCACCAGTCCAGTTAATAGCCGAGGCATCAAAGTTTGATTCTTGATAAATTAAAGAGGCCAACAAACGCCAATCCCAGCGTAATGACTTGGCTTTTTCTTTCAGTATATCATCATACTCCGAGATAGAACCAATGCGAGACGAATATTCACTGGTTACTTTAGCAGCATAAACAGTTCGAGCAAGAAAATACTTGGTGTATATGGTATGGTAGTCGTTGGTTTTTTTCTTTTTAACTATCCATTCATTGAGATCATTTAAAAGATTTGGCGATGTTTTGCGTACAGCCCAGGCTATTTTTTGAGTAAAACTCAATTTTGTGTTAATATCAATATTTGGGTAGATTTTTTTATTGAGTTTAGCAATGTTTTCATCAGCTACCGTATACTCTATTTCTCCTTGCGATACCATTTTAATAAGAGCTTCCATTTCAATATTACCTAGCGCGTTTTTGATGTTAATTTCTGCACCAATTTCATTTGAAAGGTTGACTAAACGGTCGTAAAAAGAAGAACTTTCATGAACCCATATTTCTTTGTTTTCGAGTTCAAGAATATTTCGTATTAATGAATCCTCAACATGCTCCCACCACATGTTGTGGTAATTTTTCGGTAAACGTTGTACAAGTACTTGTTGTGTTGTTAAATGATGTTCAGTAAAATCAACAAGCTCTAAACGAGGTTTGGTAACTGTTAAATTAGCAGCAACTAAGTCGGCTTCGCCTCTGTTTAGTACTTTAAAAATGGAATCTTGATCTTGAATCAGCTTAACTTCTAACTCGTATCCTTTCTCTTTAGCGTAAAGACTCAAAAGTTCATATTCAAACCCCATGGGCTGGCCTTTGTATATAAAGTAAGAGGTAGAAGAGTTATCGGTAAGAGCAATTAGTTTTTTAGTGCTGTCAATTTCGGCTAAATCGCGTGTAAACGATTGTTTTAGTGTTTTGTTTTTTTTGTCATCGCAAGAGGAAAGAACAAGAGTAAGTAAAGCAAATAGAGCAAACCAACGAATCATTTTAAAAACTTAACCAATAAAAAATAAGCGCCTACAACTACAATAATTCCAATAAAAACGACATATGAGCCTTTGTAATGTCTGTTTCTTACATTCTTATCTTTTGCATAGCTATAAACCATGCCTATTACAAAAAGTACGATAAAAGTTAGAGTGAAAATCAGTTGTCCTTGTGAGAATTGCATTTGATGAATTTAATTTTAGCAAATTAAGTTTAAAACAAGCAACTAAGCACATCATAAGTTTATTTGGCTTTACGTAATCGTTATTTTTATCAATACTTTAGACAATGGAAGATTTAAAAGTAGGAAGCAAGATTGAACATTTACGCTACGGCATTGGCATTGTTAGCGAAACCGGATTAACCAATTTCAATGTATTTTTTAAAAACGGTGGAGAGATGTCATTTTCAAAATCGAATGAAGAGATTGAAGTATTAAATACTCCTGAAGGAGTTACAGGAGGGCTATCAGTTGACCTAAACCAAGTTGAAGAAATGATTAGTTATGTTTTGGATAAGTATGGAGCGTTAACCGAAGTAGTTGAGTTAGGCGAAAAATGGGAGGGAGGCGAACTTGAAATGCATGCTGCTAACAGGGATTTGCTATCAAAGAAAATACCCATGGAGACTTTCTTTCATAAAATAGTTATGGTGCGCGACAGGTTGCGTGTGTTGGAGCAAAACATAAACAGCCACCCAAAACTTACCGATGAAGATAAGGTGCATTTCCAGCAATACATTACCCGAAGTTATGGAAGTTTAACCTCGTTTAATGTTTTGTTTAAACATAAGGAAGATTATTTTTCTTCGAAGTAGTAACTACCTCTTAGCCAAAAAATAAATCAACCCAACGCAAGCCATAACACTTACAACCACATTGGCAATGGCAAAAAACAGTTGTCCGTTTTTAATCAGTGTAAAGGTTTCGAAACTGAAGGTGGAAAACGTACTGAAGCCGCCACAAAACCCTACAACGAGTAGAAAATAAAAAGACGAATTTTTTTGAAGTAAATCGCTAAAAGAAGAAACGGTAACAATTAAAACCAAGCAACTTAAAAGATTTGCTGTTAAGGTGGCGTAAGGGAAAACATGTTCACCTGTTTTAAGTACCAATTGCGATATTCCAAAACGAGCCAAACTACCCAATCCACCGCCAATAAATATTGCGAGAAGCGTATTAATCATGGTTTAGTTTTTTGTTTGCCATGGTAAAAAGCCAATATACGGCAAATGCTATTATAGCGCCTAAAAGAGTGCCTGCAACAACATCGCTCGGGTAATGCTTGCCTAGGTAAATTCTGCTGTACCCATTAAGTATAAAATAAATGGGCATGATGTAATACAACCACTTGTTACGCAACATCAACATCATAAACACCGCAACGGCTGTTGTATTGGTAGCGTGTGACGATAGAAAACCAAATTTGCCACCACAGCCCTCAATCAACCTAAGCGAGTCTTTAATATCAAGGCTATGGCAAGGACGGTAACGTAAAAAAACTTCTTTGAAAAGCTTTACTGAAGTTTGGTCGGCAATGGTTATTAATACGGCTATCGATACAATTGAGATGATAAATCCTTTTAAGCCAAACTTTTTGTAAAGCATAAAAAGCAACAAAACATAAAGTGGCGTCCATCCAAATTTGGCTGAAGCAAATACCATAATGGTATCCAAAAACGAAGTGTAGTGTTGGTTAACCCAGAGTAGAAGGTCTCTATCTATAAGTTCGAGCCATTCCATTCTACATCTGTTTGATTTACAGCATTCCAGATCAAATCTTTAACTTCCTCTAAACCTACATTTGACACTGCTGAGATAAAGCAGTATTCAATTTCTGGTAAGTCAAGTATAATTTCTGCTTTCAGCTCATCATCAATCATATCAGACTTGGTGAGGGCCAAAATTCTGCGTTTGTGAACGAGTTCAGGATTATATTGCTCCAGCTCGTTTACTAATATTTTGTATTCATTTTGTATGTCGTTGGTATCAACCGGAATCATAAACAAGAGTACAGAGTTTCTTTCAATATGACGTAAAAAGCGATGTCCAATTCCTTTGCCCTCATGAGCTCCTTCAATAATACCTGGTATGTCAGCCATTACAAAACTTCGATCGTTTCGGTAAGGTACTATACCCAAATTCGGAGTCATTGTGGTAAATGCGTAATTTGCTATTTCGGGTTTTGCTCCACTTATGTTCGCTAAAAGTGTTGATTTACCAGCATTAGGAAATCCAACCAAACCAACATCAGCTAATACTTTTAGTTCAAGAATTCGCCATTCTTCTTTTCCTAGTTCACCATCTTGTGCATAACGTGGTGTTTGGTTTACTGCTGACCTAAAATGCCAGTTTCCTTGTCCACCTCGACCACCTGGAACTAAAATCCTTTGTTCTCCTTCATTTACCATTTCATATTCAATCTCCATGGTTTCAGGATCTCTGATAACAGTTCCTACAGGTACATCTATAATTACATCTTCACCATCGGCACCGCTTGATTTTTGCTTACTACCTTTTTCGCCATGCTTCCCAACAACATGCTTTCTGTATTTAAGATGAATTAATGTCCATAACTGGCTGTTAGCTCGTAAAATAATGTGTCCACCTCGCCCTCCATCGCCGCCATCGGGCCCACCCATAGCAACATGTTTTTCGCGCCGTAAATGTGTTGATCCAGCGCCGCCATGGCCTGACCTACAACATATTTTTACGTAGTCAACAAAATTTGAGGAAGATACTTTTCTATTGCGAACAGCCATTTTTTTATGCGTCAATTGCTTCTGATAATCGTCCGGAAATCTCTTCAAGACTTCCAACTCCATCAATGGCAACAAACTTATTTTGTGCTTTGTAAAAATCTATAAGTGGTGCAGTTTGGTTGTTGTAGTTATTAATTCGGTTAGTAATGATTTCTTCATTAGCGTCATCTGCTCTACCTGAATCTTTTCCTCTCAACAAAAGTCTTTTAATAAGCTCAGCATCATTTACTGCAAGCGCCAACATTTTAGAAATTGAAGTGCTTTTTTCTTTTAGTAAATCATCAAGAGCTTCAGCCTGGGCCTGCGTTCTAGGGAAACCATCAAAAATAAATCCTTTGGCAGATTTATTATCCTCTAGTTTATTGTTAATCATACCGATAACAATTTCATCAGGCACTAAATTACCAGTATCCATCAATGCTTTGGCCTTTAAACCAAGTTCGGTTTTAGCAGATACTTCGCCCCTTAAAATATCACCAGTCGATAGGTGAACGAGGCTATACTTTTCCATTAAATTAAGGGATTGAGTTCCTTTTCCGGCACCAGGAGGGCCAAATAATACAATGTTTAACATGAGTTATTTGTTTTCAGATAATACATATATGTTCGGTAAGTTTCTACCCAGACCATCATAGTCTAAGCCATACCCAACAATAAATTTATTAGAGATTTCTTTACCAACATAATCTAATGGAATTTTATGATGATAAGCTTCAGGTTTATACAATAGCGTGGCTATTCTGATTGATTTGGGATTGAATTTTCTAGTTTCAGTGTATAACTTTTCGAGGGTTTTTCCGGTATCAACAATGTCCTCAATAATAATAATATCGCGGCCTTCAATGTCGTTACCCATGCCAATTAAAGTTTTTACTGTGCCTGTTGTACTGGTGCCACTATAAGAAGATAATTTGGTGAACGAAATTTCACAATCAATGGTAATCCGTTTCATTAAATCGGCTGCAAACATAAATGCTCCGTTTAATACTGGAATTAAAAGTGGTATTTTGTCTTTAAAATCTTTGTTGATTTGATTTGCAACCTTATCAATATAAGATACTATTTCTTCTTCTTTGAGATATAGCTCAAAATTCAGGTCGTGCAGCTTTACTTTGTTTCTTATTTGCATTGGGTGCAAAAGTAATTAATTGGGCGGGTTATACTTAACTCAAGATAACTTGAAATTAATGGTATATCTTTAGTCAAATATGCCATTTATAAATTCGGATAGGTTGTTTAACAATTCTATTTTTGCTTATATTTTAAGCTATGGAAAAGAAGTTTTTTGATAAAGGTTTTAAATTAGGAATTCTAGGAGGAGGTCAGCTTGGGAGGATGTTTATACAAGAAGCTATAAATTACAACATTCATGTTTCAATTCTAGATCCTGCATCAAATGCACCATGTGCTGATTCAGCACATGATTTTGTAATAGGCGATTTTAATGACTTCGATACCGTTTTAAATTTTGGTAGAAATATGGATGTCGTTACCATCGAAATTGAACATGTTAATGTAACTGCCTTGTACGAGCTTGAAAGATTAGGCGTAAAAGTGTTTCCTCAACCCAAGGTTATTGAGCTGATTCAAGACAAAGGATTACAAAAAGAGTTTTACCAGACCAATAATATAGCGAGTTCTAGCTATCAATTAATTGATAGGGAGGTAACTGCTGATGACTTACCAATAGTGCAGAAACTTAGAAAAGGTGGTTACGATGGCAGAGGGGTAGTAGTTTTAAAAGAGGAGAATGATTTAGCTTCATCTTTTAAAAATGCACCAACCGTTTTAGAAAAATTGGTTGACATCCAGAAAGAAATATCAGTAATTGTAGCTAGAAACGAAGCTGGGGAAATTAAAACTTTTCCGACCGTGGAATTAGAGTTTAACTCTGAAGTTAATTTAGTAGAGTTTATATTTAGCCCTGCAAGTGTATCAGAAAAAGTAGAAAGTGAGGCTCAAGGTTTAGCAAAAGCAATCGCTGATAAACTTGATATTGTTGGGCTGTTAGCAGTAGAAATGTTTTTAACAAAAACAGGTAAAGTATTGGTGAACGAAATTGCTCCGCGTACACACAACAGCGGGCATCAATCAATTGAGGGCAATATAACTTCACAATTTGAACAACACCTTCGATCAATAATTAACTTGCCTTTAGGCGATACTTCAATTACTCAACCATCGGTAATTGTTAACCTTTTAGGTGAACCAAATATGAGTGGAAGTGTTATTTACGAGGGCATTGAAGAATTACTTGCTACACCTGGGGCCTACCTTCATCTATACGGAAAATCAAGTACAAAACCTTTTAGAAAAATGGGACATTTCACAGTGTTAAACCCCCAATTAAATGAAGCTAAAATAGTAGCAAGAAGGCTCAAAAATGTGGTAAAAGTTGTAGCTTAAATCTATCAAATCTCATTTTATTGTTTTAATATTATTGGGGTTTAAACCTTATTAAGCTTTCTAGATTTGGTTTAACTTTAAATGAATAAATAACTGCATACATAATTCTGAATTTTAATCAAAACTAAATCGATTTTAGTTATTGTAAAAATTGATATATTTTATTCTGCATAGATTTTATAAATATCCTTGAGCATAGTAATCAACGATTAAAAGTCAATAGGCCAAAACCTGGAAATTAAAATCAATGGAACATCATTACTTATCTTTGTAACCTTAAAAAATCTATATGCAACAAGAACCTCCTTACAAACCTAAATACAAAGTAAGAATAGTAACTGCAGCCTCTCTTTTTGATGGCCATGATGCAGCAATAAACATCATGCGTCGTATTATTCAAACTACAGGTGTTGAGGTAATTCATTTAGGGCACGACCGAAGTGTTGAGGAGGTTGTTGATTGTGCTATTCAGGAAGATGCTCAAGCTATAGCAATGACATCTTACCAAGGTGGACACATGGAGTACTTTAAGTATATGCATGACTTGTTAAAGGAAAAAGGAGCCCCAGACATTAAAATATTTGGTGGTGGTGGTGGAACCATTTTGCCTGAGGAAATTGCTGAGCTTCAAGCGTATGGTATCACACGAATTTATCATCCTGATGACGGCCGCTCAATGGGTTTGCAAGGCATGATTAACGATTTAGTTGCACAAGCTGATTTTGCTGTTGGAAACAATTTAAACGGTCAAGCCATAAGCTTTTCAAAAGACAATCAAGCAGCAATTGCAAGAGTTATTTCTGCAGCTGAGAACTTCCCAGACGAAAACAAAGATTTACTGCAATCTATTAGAGAAAAAGCCAAGCAAGCAAAGGTTCCAGTCTTGGGAATTACTGGCACAGGTGGTTCAGGTAAATCATCTTTAGTAGATGAATTAGTTAGAAGATTTTTAGCTGATTTTGAAGATAAAACAATGGCAATTGTTTCGGTTGATCCTTCAAAAAGAAAAACAGGAGGCGCTCTTTTAGGAGATAGGATTAGGATGAATGCGATTAAGAACAGCAGAGTTTACATGCGTTCTTTAGCTACGCGTCAATCAAATTTAGCATTATCTAAACATGTTGATGATGCTCTTTCAATACTAAAAATTTCAGGTTTTGATTTAATTATTTTAGAAACCTCAGGTATTGGTCAATCAGATACTGAGATATTGGATCACTCAGATGTTAGTATGTATGTTATGACACCTGAATATGGTGCTGCAACTCAATTGGAGAAAATTGACATGCTTGATTTTGCCGATATTATTGCTTTAAATAAATTCGACAAAAGAGGCGCTCTTGATGCTATTCGAGATGTTAAAAAACAATTTCAACGCAACCATCAATTATGGGAAGCGAAAAGTGAAGACTTGCCAGTTTATGGTACAATAGCATCACAATTTAATGACCCTGGTGCAAATAGTTTGTACAAAGCCATAATGGATAAATTGGTTGAAAAAACTAAGACCAACCTAATCTCAACTTTCGAGATTACCGATGAAATGTCGGAGAAAATATATGTTATTCCACCAAAGCGAACGAGGTATTTATCTGAAATTGCCGAAAGCAACAGAAGCTACGATGCTTGGGCTGTTAAGCAAGGTGAGATTGCTCAAAAATTGTATGGCTTAAACAAAGCCATTGAGACCTTAAACGAAACTGAAATTGAGGACAAAGACAGATTAATTAAAGGATTAAGAGAAACTGAAGCTAAAGTTATTCTTGATTTTGACCCAAAGAATAAAGTGCTTTTAGATGAGTGGAAAGCCAAACTAAAAAGATATTCTGAGCCAGAATTTATTTTCAAAGTAAGAGACAAAGAAATTAGAATTCAAACGCATTCTGAATCCTTATCACACACGCAAATCGCTAAGGTAAGTCTGCCTAAATTCGAAGCATGGGGTGATGTTTTAAAATGGAGTTTGCAAGAAAATGTACCAGGAGAATTCCCTTACACTGCAGGTATCTATCCTTTTAAAAGAACAGGCGAAGATCCAACCAGAATGTTTGCTGGTGAAGGAGGACCTGAAAGAACCAACAAGCGGTTTCATTATTTGAGTAAAGGAATGCCAGCAGCAAGATTATCAACCGCTTTTGATAGTGTTACTCTTTACGGCAATGACCCAGATTTGCGACCTGATATTTATGGTAAAATTGGTAATTCTGGCGTTTCTATATGCTCTTTAGATGATGCTAAGAAATTATATTCTGGTTTTAACTTAGCGGATCCAACTACTTCTGTTTCGATGACTATAAATGGCCCAGCACCAATGTTGTTAGGTTTCTTTATGAATACTGCTATTGATCAACAATGTGAGCTGTATATTAAAGCAAACGGACTTGAAAAGGAGGTTCAGAAAAAAATAAAGAACATTTATAAAAATGCATTAGACCGACCAACGTACCAAGGAAGTATACCTGAAGGAAACAATGGTTTAGGGTTAATGCTTCTTGGTGTTACAGGTGATCAAGTTTTACCTGAGGATGTTTATCAAAAAATTAAAACTGATACTTTAAAAGTTGTTAGAGGCACAGTTCAAGCTGATATTTTGAAAGAAGATCAGGCGCAGAATACCTGTATTTTTTCCACAGAATTTGCCTTGCGTTTAATGGGAGATGTCCAACAGTATTTCATTGACGAACAAGTTCGTAATTTTTATTCCGTTTCAATATCGGGTTACCACATTGCGGAAGCGGGAGCGAACCCAATAACACAATTAGCATTTACACTATCAAACGGATTTACATATGTAGAATATTACTTGAGTAGAGGAATGGACATCAATCAATTCGGTCCAAACTTGTCTTTCTTTTTCTCAAACGGAATAGATCCTGAATATGCTGTAATTGGCAGAGTAGCACGTAGAATTTGGGCTAAAGCAATGAAGATCAAGTATGGAGCAAATTCAAGAGCTCAAATGTTGAAGTATCACATTCAAACTTCTGGTCGTTCGTTACATGCCCAAGAGATTGATTTTAACGATATAAGAACCACCTTACAAGCGCTTTATGCAATTTACGATAACTGTAATTCATTACATACCAATGCGTATGATGAGGCAATTACTACTCCCACTGAAGAGTCGGTGAGAAGAGCTGTAGCCATTCAGTTAATCATAAACAAAGAGCTAGGTTTAGCTAAAAACGAAAACCCAATGCAAGGCTCTTTCATAACTGAAGAATTAACTAATTTGGTTGAAGAAGCGGTGCTTTTAGAATTTGATAGAATTACCGAGCGTGGAGGGGTTTTAGGGTCGATGGAAACGATGTACCAACGAGGTAAAATACAGGAAGAAAGCTTGTATTACGAAACGTTAAAACATACTGGAGAGTTTCCTATTATAGGGGTAAATACTTTCTTGAGTTCAAAAGGCTCGCCAACGGTATTACCAAAAGAAGTGATACGAGCTACCGAAGAAGAAAAGCAGTTTCAAATATCGATGATGGAATCGCAACAAGAGCGTTTTAAAGGTAAAGTAGGTGAAGAGATTAGAAAAATTCAAGAAGCTGCCGTACAAAATCACAACCTTTTTGAAGTATTAATGAATGCTTGTAAAGTTTGTACGCTTGGTCAAATTTCTGATGCTTTATTCGAGGTAGGAGGGCAGTACAGACGTAATATGTAGTTTTTCTGGATTCATTTAATAGTGGTTGATTGACAGTAAAAAAGTGAGTCAGCCTGAGTGATTTTGACCACAGGGAAGAATTATTTCGAAGGGTGTCACTTTTAAAGTAAACATAAAACGATTTTAAATCTAAGGCGGCTGAGGAATTTAATTGAAACGAAAGTCGAAATAAAATTGTCTCGAAGTTCTGAATTAAGTTTTTCTTGGAATGTGTAGATTATAAAACTAATCATTGCAATAAGACCTATTTAAAGATTACATCCTTTTTCTTGAGTAAAACACAACAACTTTTAAAGCCACCATGGTAGAATTAAAAGTTGTCCTTTTAAGCTAACAAGTTAGTTCTTTTTTTGCATTTGTATTTTACCTTTAATAAAGCAATTGTTCATACGTGCAGCCATAGCAGAAACTGATTTTATAGGATGTAATTCAGGTAAGAGGTTTACCCTAAACAAGTATGTTGTTTAGGGTAAATCATAAGATACACAAAAGATGAAAATGCTAAAATTGACCCTAAACCAAATGTTAAAGGAAAATTTGAAGGATCGTTGTTGTAAGTAAAACCTGAACTAAATGCGCCAACACCAATGGCAATTTCAAGCGCAATAAACATTGTTGATAGTCCTCTTCCTCTATGCTTGTCATCGACCAAATCAACTGTCCATGCAAATATTGTGGGTGAGTTAATTCCAACCGAGATACCTATAACTACAGCTCCTGATAAAAACATTATAGTTGATGTTGCAAATGCTACAATCATCATACCGGCGGATAATAAAATGGAGCCTATTTTAATTAACCCAACACGACCATACTTGTCGGATGCTTTACCAGCAAAAAAGCGTACAAAAATAGAAGCAATCAACATAAAAGAGAAAAAAGTTCCTCTGTTCGATATTTCAAGATGGTCGCTAAAATCAGGAACAACAGTAAGAATTATTCCAAATGAAAATGCAGTTAATGTCATTACTAGCGAAGGTGCAATTACGCTTAAATCAATTACATCTTTAGGTGATATAATCAAATGCTTTAGTTTGAACTTCTCCTTGTTTGGCAAGGTTTCTTTCATCCCCCCAAGGATTATGATTGAGAGCAAAGCAACTATTGATGAAGAGTAAAACATGTTATCAATGCCAAATTCTTGAGCAATGTAGCTTCCTAATACTGGACCACCGGCCATGCCAATGCTTCCGGCAACTCCAATATAGCCTAAAGCCTCACCACGTTTATTAATAGGAACAATATCAGCTAAAAAAGCTGATGTACCTGTTGGTTTAAATCCGGTCGAAAAACCGTGAATCAATCTTAAAATAAAAAAGCCAGTTATTGAATTTAGCAGTGGATAAAGCACACCAATTACGATACAAACAATTACCCCAATGACCATAACCGGCATCCGCCCAATAGTATCGGCAAGCTTCCCTGAAAAGGGCCTTGACAATCCTGCTGTTAAAGTAAATAACGAAATGATTAACCCTTTGTATTCTTTGCCGCCTAAAGAAGTTAAGTAGCTTGGTAATTCAGGTATTATCATGTTAAAACTACCCATGAAAAGTACAGAGCTCAACGCAAGTAAAACGAATTGTGTACTAAATAAGGTATCACCTGATTTTTGCATCGCGCAAAGGAAACGTTTTAAACCAAGTAAGGGTTGTTGATTTATTGTAATGAATTGGTTTTCCTTTCTTAGTGCAAATACTGAAAATAAAAAACCTTAAACCGCTGCTTTCTGCGATTGCTTTATTCTTCTCTCTTTTTAGCCATGGTCAAGAGCTGCGACCAAAAGACGCAAAACCAAATTTAAATAAAAACAAGAATCGTTTGATAATTGGAAAGAATCAACAAACGTAGAAAAACAGAAAGGTTGGAAATGGATTGCTCCATTCGATGGCTAAATAAATAAAATCTTTGTAGTAAGTATCTGCCAAAGCATCATCTTGGACGAAGTATTTTTAATCTGGTGCTTTAATTACATCCTAAAAGAGTAATTAAAACACATAACTTCATAACTAATTTATGATGCAAGTAAATAATTTGATGGTAAAAATAACTTTTTGCCAAAATATTGGCTTATTTTGAGGATGCTAATTCTTATTAAATAAAATGGCTTTACAACAAACATTTGACGCTGAAGGAAACCTTTTGAGTCCTGTATTGGAAGAAGGAATAAAAAACTTTATGGTTGACATTGATGGTACTATATCAGAGGATATTGCAAATGAGGAACCTGAAAAAATGCCCGATGCATATTTAATTCCAGGATCATTGGAGATGTGTAATCAATGGTACGAAGAAGGTCATGTCATCACCTTTTTTACTTCTAGAATTGAAAAACATAGAAAAGTAACAGAAGATTGGCTTGATATGCATGGTTTTAAATACCATGGAATTTTATTCGGAAAACCAAGAGGAGGTAACTATCATTGGATTGATAACCATATTGTAAGAGCCACGCAATACAAAGAAACATGGGACAATTTGGTAGATAAGGATGTTACGATTCAGGTATTTAAAGGAGATTAGTTTTATTGATAACATTAATTTTTTGATTGTTTAGAATGGCTTTACTTAAAACAGATGCTTTTGGTAATTTTTTATTTATAAAACGACTAATGATTATTGGGTTCGGTAGTTTCGTTTTTGCGCGGTTCTGTATGCTCAATAAAACAGAAGTTGAAGGCATGGAACATTTAGTTGGCTTATCTAAAAATAAGGTGCTTTTTGTGTCAAACCATCAAACTTATTTTTCGGATGTAGCTATGTTTTATATGCTTTTTGCCGCGGCAAAAAATAGGTACATAAACCGACTTAAAAACCCATTTTTTCTTTTTAACCCTGTATTAAGACTGTATTATGTAGCGGCTGTTGAAACTATGAAAGCAGGCTTCTTACCCAAAGTATTTGCTTATGCAGGTAGTATATCAATAAAACGTACTTGGCGCGATTCAGGAAAAGATGTAAACCGTCAGGTTGATATGCGTGATATTTCAAAAATAGGAGAAGCACTTGATGATGGATGGGTGATTACTTTTCCTCAAGGAACAACCGTGCCTTACCAGAAAGGACGCAAAGGAATAGCTCACATTATTAAAAAATACGATCCTATAATTGTTCCTATTGTTATCGATGGATTCAGAAGAGCCTTTGATAAAAAAGGACTACGTATGAAGAAAAGGGGAGTCACATTGAAAGTTCGAATAAAAAAACCACTGCATCTTGATAATCAACATACCACTGCAGAAATAATGGAGCAAGTAATGACTGCTATTGAGCAATCAGAAAAATTTTCGGAGCCAATCAATAAGATTGTAAATGGGAAAACTTAAGCGACTAGAAACCAGCTTTTGATGCAGGATATACGCTGCAAGTTCCAATTCCTTTTGCTATTATTCGATTCGTTTTTTTCTCAATGATTTCGCCTTCAACAATAATTAACCTTTTTCCTTCTTTAATTACTTTACCTTTTCCAACTATTATTTCTCCCAACAAGGCAGGACTTATAAAGTTGATCTTAAACTCAACTGTGGATACCAAGCAATTATTTTTGGAACTTAAAGATAGGGCGGCAACGCCAATAATTTGATCCATAAGAGCCGAAAGGGTTCCTCCATGCGAAGCTGTTGGAGTTGCGAGATGCTGGTTGGCTATAGTCAATTGATACTTAACATTTCCTTCTGATATTGAAATCAATTCGAAGTTTAACGAATTACCAAGGTGGTTTACCTCATGGTACTTTTCAATAAGATCTAAATGATTGATCATTTAGTGAAAAGCCAGGCATCACCCTTTTTGCTTTTGTAGTCTTTTAAAATACTTTGTGCTTCTGAGTAATCATCTGAAGCGCCAGCGCAAGCATAAAACTTACCAGATTCAGGCTCAATAACAATGGCTTTGTAGTCCATTATCATTAGCAATCTAGCTTGATGCTTTGCTTTTTGGGCCTTGCTAAAAGCAGCCGAAATGATGTAATATTTATTATTTATATGTGATACCGGTATCGAACTCTCCATACTTGGATTAGTAGGGTCTCCTGAAGCAGAACTGCTTTGAGAAGCAGAAGAAGCATTTGCTTCTTCTTTCGCTTCTTCAGCATTTTCTTCTGACGATTCATCAGTAGCATTGTCTTTCATTTCGTGTGACGAGCCATTGTGTTCGTGTTGTTCAGTACCTTCACCTTCACCATGTCCTTCGCCTTCAGCATGATCATGATGTGGGTTAATGTACGTGAAAAACGCAATTACAACAATTGCAAGAGTTCCGAAAATCAGAGTGCCTTTTGATGCACGTTTTAAATGGCGCGCCTCTATCTCATCTTGTGAAAGATGTACATAGTCATCACCTTTTTCTTCATTTGAATGTGAGCTCATAGTTACCGGTTTAGAAATTTCCGGGTTATCAGATTTTTGGGATTCATTAATAGGTTTTTGTTCGGCTGACTCTGTTTTTACTTTTTCCTTAGTAAGTTTATCAACCAACTCCTCTTTTTTTACTGTTTTGTCTTCTGCAAGTTTTTCATTGTTATCCTCTTTTTTGGTGCTGGCAATTTTATCAGCAAAAATTATTGGAGCTGCTTTTATTACAGGTGAGATTTTAGGGTTTTCAGCTGATGGAGCTAAATTTCCTTTAAATTCAATTTCACCTTTACTACCAGAAGAAAATTCACCCAAACCTTCGATTGTAAACATCTTAGCAGAGCTTAGGCCTCCTTTTATTTCATTAACAAAAGACTTAATTTTTTTTTCAGCATCAATTTTGGAAATACCATGTTCCTTTTCGATAGCTGTAACCAACAAACCATCATTAAACTTTAAATACTCATTAAAAGACACCTTTCCAGTTGAAGCGCTTTTAATTAGAGATCCAAAGCCTGGAATAATTAGGTTAAAGTTGTTTTTGAAAAGTAAAGTTATCGTTTTATGCATCGTAAATTTTAAACAGTTCGATAAAATTATGAAATTACATACACCAACCTAACAATTGCAATTGGTATTTTTTGCAAATGATGGTTTAAATCGTGTTTTAATGCAAAAATGCACCTTACTAACTGTAATGAATTTACATTTGGCTCATGAAATTCGGAGTTAAGAATTTTTTTACCAACGGAATCTGGGAGATAAATCAAAAAAAGTTACCTGGATATTTGCGTTATTTATTGAATGCAACTCGAGTTGTTACTTTGGCGGTAAGAGGGTTTTTAGATGATAAAATTCAACAAAAAGCTTCAGCATTAACTTTCTATTCGCTTCTTTCGGTAGTACCAATTTTTGCTATGGCTTTTGGAATTGCAAAAGGCTTTGGTTTAGAAAATAAATTAAGAGAACAAATTTTATCAAACGCAGAAGCTAGCCAGCAACAAGAAGTAGTAAAATGGATGGTAAATTTTGCAGATACAATGCTAGCTAACGCTCAAGGTGGTGTAATAGCTGGAATTGGAATTGCCGTTTTACTTTGGTCAGTAATGAGCATTTTAGGTAATATTGAAAGTTCTTTTAATGATATTTGGAGAGTAAGAAAGCCACGATCGGTGCTTCGTAAGTTTACCGATTACATGGCCATTATGATTTTGGCACCAATATTATTTGCGGCCTCAGGCAGTATTACGGTCTTTATTTCAACACAAGTAGAAAATATTGCTGATAAAGTTGAAGCAGTTAGCTTTTTAGCAAATTTTACTCAGAAACTTCTACAATTTGCGCCGTACGGGTTAATTTGGTTGATATTTTTCTTGGTTTATATGATAATGCCAAACACGAAAGTATCATGGAAATCAGCTTTAATGGGGGGTATAATTGCGGGATCATCTTTTCAAGGTTTTGAATGGGTTTACATTAAGTTTCAAGTAGGGGTTGCCCGTTATAACGGTATATACGGGAGTTTTGCTGCGTTACCTTTATTTTTAATTTGGTTGCAAATAAGTTGGAATTTGGTGCTGCTTGGTTGCGAAATTTCTTTTGCAAGTCAAAATTTTCATCGCTTCGCGTTTGAAGGCTCTATCAAGAATTTAAGTATTGGATTTAGAAAAGTTTTAGGCCTACATATTTTTACACAGATAAACGAAGATTTTAAAAAGGGTATCATTCGTTCTAAAGAAGAGTATGCTGAAAATTTAGATATGCCACCAAGATTGTTGGCTTCAATCACCGATGAGTTGATAAGGTTTAATATCTTGGTTGAGGTTGAAAGTAATGATAGTTATGGATTCCACCCTTCAAAAGATACACGCAATCTAACCATTTCTGAATTTAACAATCACTTTGAAAATGGAGGCGTAAACCAATTTCCAGGTATCGAATCTGCTGCGCTCAAGGAAATTGAGCAGAAATATGAATCTTTTAAATTAAAAGGACTAGAGGTAGGTTCAACCCGAATAGACGATTTAAAACAACCTGATGAGGAACTGGGCTAAAAGATGAGAAATTACATTTTTTGCACTGATTAAATTAGGTGGTATTTATTCTGCGCTAGTTCTAATTTATTTATTTTTATCTTTTAATTTATTTTATATGAAATATTTAAGACACGAATTTACTACACGTACAAATCAACATGTTAAAGTAACTTTTCAAGAGCCAGTAGGTGTTCTTGTAATGAACGATAAAAACTTCGACAGATATAAAAACGGGATGTCTTGTACTTATTTTGGGGGGCACCAAGAGGTTTCTCCTTTTAGAATTAATGTAAATCGAGGAAAATGGCATGTTGTTATTGATGTTGAGAATAAGGATCCTAAAGCAATTAATCCTACAATAAAGGTAATTGACCCTACTTTAGAATATACTCCTCCTATATTTAATGAACTTGATGCTATATTAAATAGAGATGGCGATGATGAAGATTAATTATTTCTTCTGAATTGATGTTTCTTTGTCCCAGGTGAACATGCTAATTGGAGCGCCATTTTTGAAGTAGAATAGTCCTCCCCAATCGTGCTTAACCTTTAAATACTCATCGCCTAGGCCATTGGTGACCAATATACGTTTGGTGATTTCTCTGCTTCCTTTTCTGTATTTTTCCTCAGTTAAGCCATCCTCATATTGATTTGCTAATTCTGTTCTAAACTCTTCCGAATTTTTCTCTACAGTCGATGATGGGTTTTTTGTTGCAATAACGTTTACTAAGGTTTGCTCTATTTTTTTTACTTCAACAACAGATTCTTCATTAATAATCTCGGAAGGTTGCTTTTTAACTATGGTATCAGGCTCAAACCCTTGATTGGCTATTGTTCTATTAACTTGGACAGGCTCAATACTAGTTTCATTGTTTAACTCAAGCTTTTCAATAGGAACAAAAATTCTTGTAACAAGCTGTGTAGAGTCATCCTTGTCTAGCTCTTGGGTTACCGAAGCCAAAATGATTTCAATGTCGCGTAGCTTGGCAATGGTTTGTTGGTCGTTAGGGAATGATTCGAAGCACTTTTTGAAAACTTCAATAGCTTCGTAATAATTTTGTTGGCTAAAAAGAAGTTTCCCCTCTGAAAAATACTTGGTGTAAGTTTCTTTCTTGGCTTCATCTACCCAAAAAGAATCGTATTTGTCTTTTTTTTTAGATTTTTTCGATTGTGAGAATCCCGCAAAAGAAAAGACAATTAATAAAATAACGGCAAATAGAAGTTTTCTCATATTGCAAAACTAATAAGGTATAAATTTGTATTGAACAAAAAGTTTACTAAATGTCAACAGTTAGAAGGTTAACAAAGTCACACGATAAATTATTAGCAGGAATTTGTGGTGGAATCGCTGATTATTTCGGATTAGATTCTAATGCAGTTAGACTTGGGTATGTTATTTTATCAATTTTTAGTGCTGGTTTTCCTGGACTATTATTGTACTTTATTTTATGGTTAATAATACCTAGAAATTAGCATCATTAAAGTGTTTTCGACGCGATGAAAAAAGTATTGGTAACGGGTGTTAAAGGTTTTATAGGTTTTCATTTTGAAAAACGAATTATAAAAGAAGGATTTGAAGTAGTTGGCCTTGATTACATCAACGATTATTACGATGTTAATCTAAAATTTGGAAAACTAAATGAACTTGACATTCAACAAGATAAAATAGAGAAGAATGTCCTAATTCAATCTCCAACAAGTATATTTAAATGGAGTTGGGCGATCATGATGGTATTCTCAAAGGTTGCTTTTTTATACACTAATTCGGTAATATAATGGATATGCAATTTTCTATTATTGAAAATTTAGCAGGTAACTCGCCAACAACTTCTCCATCACACTCAACTAAAACATTTTCATTTGATGTCACCGTTGCCGTTTTACAAGCAGTGTAAACAACTTCTGGAATATTTATTTTCTTACCATTTTTTTAATGGAATTATATACTTGACGTTTTCCAACATTCCAATGTTCCCTATATGGGAAATGTTTAAAATCCCATCATCTATTTTAGCATCAGGCGAGATAACAATTCCCCGCCCAAAACTGCCTGAATTTGCAAAAGCACCATCCAAACTGATTCCGGTATAATTCCATTGGTCTGATGTTATTTTAACCTTTTTTTTACGGTACTTAAAGAGTTTAATTGCAATGGCTCTCAAAAAGGAAAAACCTGTAGGAATAATTCTGGAAGTTTCATTTAAAGTATTTAAAACTTCTGGTCCGAATCCATATTCGGCAATATTTAAAAAATACCGGGTTTTGTTTTAAATTGAATACTTCCAACATCTATATTATGAATATTTTTTAAGTTAAAATAATCTACCCAAGCATCAATGTTAGACGGTATTTTCTGAAACCACGCAAAATAATTTGCCGATCCAGCAGGGAATATCGCTAGTAAAGGTCTGTGTTACTGACTTATGGTCATTAGTCCATTTACAATTTCGTTAATTGTGCCGTCACCACCAACGGCAATTAAATGATCACAATCTATGGCTTGTTCTTTTGCTAATTGAATATGATGTTCCGGGTATTGGCTCAAACATATTTCAACGTTATATGTTTGAGCTAAATGATTTTTTAATTTAAGACAAGCTTTTTTTGATTTTGTAGAATTCCCTTTACCAAGGAGGCATATTTTTTCTTGTCTGTTCAAAGCAACTAATCAATAACTCTTTTACGCACCGAAGCAGAGCCTTTAATGACTTTTTCTTTTAAAGATTCTTTATAAGTGGAAATTCGATTTAAAACTTCAGGATTAGAAGAACCGATTATTTGAGCAGCTAAAATGCCAGCATTTTTTGCCGCGTTTAAAGCAACAGTAGCAACCGGAACACCATTTGGCATTTGTAAAATTGATAAAACCGAATCCCATCCATCAATCGAGTTGCTTGATTTTACTGGAACGCCAATTACCGGAAGTGGTGTTAAACTAGCCGTCATCCCTGGTAAATGAGCAGCTCCGCCTGCTCCTGCAATAATCACTTTTAATCCTTTTGCAACCGCACCTTTAGCGTAATCAAACATTTTTTCAGGTGTTCGATGAGCTGAAACAATGTCAACTTCATACGGTATTTTAAGTTCGTTTAAAACATCAACAGCGTCTTGCATTATGGGTAAATCTGAAGTGCTTCCCATTATTATTCCTACCAATGGTTTTGTCATTTTATTAGATTTTAAAGTGCTTCCGAACAATTAATTTATCATTTAAAAGTAATTCAAAATAATAAATATCAGGCATTAGCGATACATCATATTTTGAAATGTCAATATTGAAGGTTCCTTTTTGAATTTTTTGATCAGCAAAAAGAGTTTTAATTACTTCGTTTTTCTTGTTTCTGATTATCAGAGAATATGCTGAAGTTTCAATAATATTAAAGCTATTATAATCATAATTAACAAGCCTACTTAACTCAATTGGATGTGTAACTACTTTTAATTTCCTGCTGTCTAATCTTGTCCAAATCGGAAAAATTAAGTTTTGATTAGCATCAACGTTGGTGTAATCGCCAAAAAATACAGTTGAGTCAGGCTCGAAAAACGATTCGCTAATTTGATAATCAATAAAAGAGCTTCCGCCATCTTCAGAAACCGACATAAACACATCCGTTTTATTGTCGAAATGATGTCGTCTATCATAATAAACAATGAAAACATTCCCTGAGGTTTCATCAACATCCATCCAACTCATAAATTGATGGCTTTCCGTTTTATCTTGATTAACTTTTGTTTTCTTGCTCCAAGTTTCTCCTTGGTCATCTGAGTAAATAAGCCACACATCCGTATCGTTTTCGCCATTGCTCTGATCACTCCAGTTAATGTAAACACGCCCACTGTATTTGCTTTTACTTAAGTCAACTTTAGTTATTGGCATTCCGTTGCAACGGTAAATACCAGGTATATCATAGTTCCATCCTCCAACAAATGCGTCAATTTTTACATCTTTTTCCCTCCAAGTAGTTCCGCCATTGGTTGATTTGTCAAGAACAAGACCTTCTGGTCCAGCCCAAGCTACATAAATATCTCCATTTAAACCACAAGAAGGCACTGCACCTTCCACTGTATTGTCATTGTCAATACAGTTTCCTGAAATCTCATTTATTCTTGCAGCTGATGACCAAGTTTTGCCATCATCAGTAGATTTAGAAAATAAAATGTTGGATTTTTTTGATTCATCTGCCACACCGTATTCATCAAACTGGGTCCAGGTTAAATAAAGTTCATTATTTATAGGGTTTTCGCAAATCCAATGTTTGTCTTGCGATTTGATTTTGTTCAGGCCTGTGTAGGTGTCTGTTTTCCAGTTTTCCAGTAAATCGTTCTTTTTTTGAACTACTATTCGATCTATCCAATTTCCATTTGGAGGAATAGAAAGATGAACAAAAAATTTCTCACCTTTCGATGAAATAAAAGTGACAGGATCACCGGCAACTCCATATTTTGAAATTGCATATTCATGGTTCCAAGTTTTACCGGTATCTGTGCTAAAATAAAAGTTGTTAATGTTAGCTGCTGCAATCACCTCAGCAACATTGTTTGGGTTTACAGAAATACTTACTTCGTTTGGCGTATTTAGAGCACTTATAACGGTGTTTTTAATTTGAGAAAAACAACTAATGGGTAAAAATATCAGCAGCAGAAGTCGGGTCATAATCTTTGTTTCACCACTTCATACATGGTTACGCCAGCCGCAACCGAAACATTTAATGAGCCAACTTTTCCGAGCATAGGTAGTGCTCCTTTCTTATCAGATATTTTTAATATATCAGCAGAAATGCCAACATCTTCAGCACCAAGAACCAAACAAGTTGGCAATGTATAGTCATGTGAGAAAATTGAGTCTCCTGTTTTCTCAGTAACTGAAATGACTTGAATGCCAGTGTTTTGTAGGTGTTTTAGACTGTTTCGCATCAGTTTAACTTTACATATTGGGATATGAAATAAAGCACCAGCGGATGTTTTAATGGCATCTTCGTTACAAGCGGCTGAACCTTTAAAAGGAATCATTATAGCATCAACACCTGCGCTATGAGCGGTTCTAACTATTGCTCCAAAATTTTTAACATCCGTTACACCATCTAGTGCCACTATAAAAGGAGTTTTGCCTTTCTCAAAAGTTTGTGAAATCACTTCGTCAATTGGTTGAAAATCAATTGGTGATGTAAATGCAATGACCCCTTGATGGTTGCCTCTGTATAGCTTGTTAAGCTTTTCTTTTGGCACTTGTTGTTGATAGTAGTTATTGGCTTTTGCAAGTTTTGATAACTTGATGAGCAAGTCGCTTTGTTCGCCTTTCTGAACCATTATTTTGTCAATTAACTGGCCTGCTTCAATGGCTTCAATTACAGAATGTATTCCGTAAATAAGATTGTTTGGTTTTGGGTTTTGCTTGTACATCTGTAAGGTTAAATCGAACTCATTTTTAAGGGTGTAAAGGTAGATTTTTAGTACTCATCTGTTATGCGCCCTTTACGCCATCTTTCAACCATTGCATACCAGGGGTTTTTGTGCAAAGGCGATCTAATCAGCCGATAGTCTTTTTCGGTGAAAGGGTTGTTTACTTTTTGAAACTGAAACTGCAAAGCAGATTGAGTGTTTTCTTCTCCGTAAATCCAAGTTTGAGTTGTTTCATTAACATAAACTACCGACGGTTTTCCGAATATTATATTGATCATGCCTCGGTCCGTTTTCCACCCTTCAACATACGAAGTGAAATAATTGTTGGCTTCTTCGACTCTATGATAATAGTTTTGAATTAAGATTTTAGCTGTTTTTGCATCGCCTGATGCGCATCTTAACCAGTAAGTATCAACCGCCTTTTTGTGGTTTTCGGCATTTAGTAATTCACCAAACTCCTTGTTGGTACAGATGTACCTCATCGGAGCAACCATATCAAGGGGGCTTTTAAGCTTTGGATACGTTTCGTTAAAGTTAAAGAGTGTAACTCCTTCTGTTGTATTAACAGAACTGGATATCATGCCAAAGCTACCTTCAGGTATTTTTATTTTAGCGTAATTCGAATCATTTATAGTTATGCCGTATGTTTGATCGGGAGTGAAATCAAAATCGTTTATTGATTGATTTGAAAACGGCGGCGGAGGAATCTGGAATAATCTATTGTACTGGTAAACATTCAATTGTTCCACATCCTTATAACTGTAAAACACTTTAACTTCTCTATTTTGAATAGCATTGGTAAGTAGAGGCAGGTCAGTTTTTTTATCAACGACCAAAAAGTTTTGAGCAGACACAAAATCTGATTTGTTAATTGAAATAATTTTGTGTTCAAAAATATTTTTAATCAAATCTGACACCGTTACCTTTATAACATATTGGCCAGGATATGCTAATCGCAATGGAATTTTAGCATAAATATTGTCGTTACTTAATATTTGTGTAGTATCATTAATCCAATGACTTGCACTGTCTACAATCTCAGTGTTATCAAAACTTTTAAAAATAACGTAACTCAATTTTAATTTAGCTGAATAGGTATTGTCATCAGGTTTCTTAGAATAAAGCAAATTTTTTGAGCTAATGCTAAAATGTAAATCAGAATTAACTGCATTTAAATGATGTACTACCATTTTAGATTCAAGAAGATTTTTTTCTTTTTGATAAATATACGCCAGATTTTGAGAGCTTAATCTTACAGGGCCTGAGCAGCCTAATAGTGTTCCGATTAAAATAAAAATGAAAAGAACCCTAATTTTCAATTTTGGATTGATTTTGAATCTGACTCTTGAGTTAAATCTGTTGCAAGGAGTTTGGTGTTTTTAGCACCCAATTCTCTTAGATGTTCAGCTTTACGGATAAGGTTGCCACTGCCATATTGCAGTTTGTTCATAGCATCGTCGTATGATTTTTTTGTTTGGTCAATTCTACCGCCAATCTTTTGCATATCTTCAATAAAACCAACAAATTTGTCATAGAGTCTACCGCTCTCAATGGCAATTTTTTCGGCGTTTTTGTTTCGTCTTTCAATTTTCCAAATGTTGGATATCGTGCGTAAGGATGCTAAAAGAGTGGACGGGCTAACAATTACAATTTTCTTTTCCCATGCATAATTAAACAAACTAGGGTCGTGAGTAATTGATAATGAAAACGAGGACTCTATGGGAATAAATAGAATAACAAAGTCTGGTGTGTTTAAGCTTTTCGAGGTGTGGTAGTTTTTATTACTTAAACCTTTTATATGTGTCTTTAATGAATTAATGTGTGCCTTTAAATGCAGTTGTCGTTCATCTTCGTCTTCGGCAGAGATAAACCTTTCATAATCTAAAAGGCTAACCTTTGAGTCAACAATTAGATGTTTGTTTTCAGGTAATTGAATAACAATATCTGGTAAAATTGTTTGACCATCAATATTTTCGTCATGATGTTGTGTGAAGTATTCCTCTCCTTTTCTAAGCCCCGACATTTCAAGGACTCTTTCTAGGATAAACTCTCCCCAATTACCTTGTTTTTTTGAATCACCTTTGAGTGCTTTTGTTAAATTTTCGGCGTCTTTTGACAACTGTTGATTTAGATTATAGAGCCCTTTTATTTCCGTTTTAAGGCTTTCGGTGTCTTTGAGCTGTAGGGTATACTTGTCTTGAACCTGTTTTTCGAAATCTGAAATTTTTTCTTTCAAAGGATTCAGCAAATCACCGATTTTCTCAGAATTGGATTTTGAAAGTTGTTCGGTGTTTTCTTTGATTATTTTGTTGGCAACCAATTGGAATTCTTTTTGAAGATTCAGCCTTACCAATTCTATTTCTTCTTTGTTGATTTCTAAACGTTTAATATTTTCATTGTTTTTAGTAATACTCACGTTTAATTCGGCGATAAGTTCTTCTTTTTCTAACCTCAATTTACTTAGTTCAATATCATGCTTTTTTACTGCATCTGAAGTAGTTTCAAGTTTACCTTGTAATCGCTCAATTTGAAGTTCTGAATTTTTGTTTTTCAGCTCTAATTCTTGGTGGCTTTTTTGTTTTAAATCGCTTGTTGAGCTTGATTTCAGCCAAATAAGATATAGATTAACAGCACCAATCAAAATTAATATCAACAATAAAATTAGGGTAAAATCCACTAGCAGGTATTTAAAACAAACTTACAAAACCAAAATGCACTTTTGCCGCATTTAATTGAATAGGATTGTTGAATTGCTGGCCTAGTGCATAATTGATTGAAAAAATACCGGGTTTGGTTTCAAAACTAATTCCAGAACCAAAGCTGAATGGAATATCATTAAGGTATCCAGTATTTAGGTTTTGCTCCCAGAAACCAAGGTCTGTGAAAAGATAGAAATATGAATTCTCTTCTAATAAAATTCGGTACTCTAGGGTTTGGATACTATAGGTACTTGCAAAAATTGAAGATTCATCAATTCCGCGCATTAATTGAAACCCGCCAATCCTAAAAAGTTCGTTGTAGAACAAATTATTGTTAATTAATGTGCCTGTTGAATTACTCAATTTAATGGTTGATCTTTTCATGATGGGGATATACCAAGAACCATCAAAAAGCACTGAGTATGAATTGTTGTTTAGGGTTAATCCTTCATATGCTGATTCATTAAAAACTGGATTTTTAATTATTTTTTTGTTTCCTGCTTTAAGGTTAAATGTAATCGCGTATCCTGATCTTGGGTTAAATTTATAATTTAACTTATTAGTTTTAAGACCAATCCCTATTCCTCTAGTTGTTACGTCCGCAAAGGGAGGCAATGTGATAGCATCTAAATAGTTGGTAGTAGTAATAATTTGAGAAGCATCGTAATAGAAACTTAAATTAAAAAAATTCCCACGGCTTAATCCGTAAAGCACGGACCCCGATATTGATTGTTGAGCAAAAGTAGTGTCACTTCTAAATAAGTTTATGTTAGCAGCAATTCCGAATGGAGTATTAAATATGTAAGGTGTGTTAATCGTAGAGTAAACTTCTTGAGAATTGTTTTGTAGCTTTCTCCATTGAAGTTTTAAACTTTCACCTTTGTTAAAAGCATTAATTAAATTGATTTTGGCATCTCCGGTAACCAATAGTTCTCCCGTGTTTTCGTCTTGGGTTAAACCTATTATCCCATTAGCAGTGCTTGCTTTTCTTTTCTTAACGACTAAATTAATTTGTGCTCCTTGGTTTGAAAAATAAATCTTTGGTTTGCTTACCTCGGTGATAAAAGAGATTTCTTTCAGTCTAGTTGAAAGATTTCTTATAATGTTTTCATTGTAGTTAGCACCTTTTTTGATTTCAATATAATTTGAAATATAGTGATGAGCAATTTCAGTTTCTGAACTAATTATCAAGCTATCGATTGCGATTTTTGGGCCATAATTTATTTTGATTTTTGCAGATGCTGTTGAATCTGAAAAAAGTATGTTATCGAAATTGAATGACGCAAAAGGGTAGCCAATGTTTTCAAGGTAAGTAATGGTATTAAACTTAAGATTATTTAATTGCTGCAAGCTTAAGGAATGATTGGTCCACTTTTTTTGGTTGAAATTTAACTTGGAAAAAAGCGCTTCATCGTTTTTAGAAAAAGTCATCCGATTCCAATTGTATTTTTGACCAGCCGTTACAAAAACTATTTCCCTCTCTTCATTTATTGAATCAATAGAGCAGTTTAAGTAACCTAAATGATAAAATTGATCGGTAATTAGGTTGAAGATATTTTGGCCTTTCTTTACCTCAATAGTAGTAACCAATTCTGATATTTCGACATCAGCAACTTTTAGTTTAAACTTTTCTTGTCCAATTAAATTGGATTTGACGAAAAACAAACAAATAAATAAAATCAATATTTTATTTAGAGTTGCCAATCTATTGGGTTAGAATTATTATCCATCAGATAAATGTTTGTTTTTTTAAAATGTTCTGAACCAAAAAATCCGTTATATGCTGAAAAAGGAGATGGGTGTGTGGTCTGCAAAATATAATGTTTAGATGCATCAATCATTTCGGTCTTGCTCTGAGCAAATTTACCCCAAAGCATAAATACACAGTTTGTTTTTTCATTACTAATGTATTTAATAATATTATCCGTAAAATTTTGCCAACCTATATTTTTATGAGAGCCCGGTTCGCTTTCACGTACGGTTAAGCAGCTATTTAAAAGCAGTACTCCTTGGCTCGCCCAATGGCTAAGGTCACCTTGGTTAGGTATAGAAAAGTCGACAGACTGATTGAGCTCTTTGTAAATGTTCTTTAAACTGGGTGGTACTTTGACCCCATTGGAAACTGAGAAAGCCAATCCATTAGCTTGATTTATCCCATGATAAGGGTCTTGGCCAATGATAATCACTTTGGTTTTCTTGAAAGAACAAAGTTTAAAGGCATTTAAAATTTCAGTTTTGGATGGAAATATAGTATCAGTTTTAAATTCACTTTCTAGCTTTTCTGTTAATTGAATAAAATAATCTGAAGTAAATTCCGTCTTAAGTATATCATTCCAATCAGAAGATAAAATGGCTTGTTGAATAGTAGTCATAATGTTAAATAAACAATGGTATGTTATTATCTAAACGTTTATATTTCTCTTTGGTATAGTATTTATGTAAATTTGCATAATTAGAAATAGTTCTGTAGCAATATGAAAAAAACTTTTTTACTTTTCGCTTTCGCCGGGTTTTTAGCTTTGGCAGTTAGTTCATGCAAAAGTCATGAAAAATGCCCTGCATACTCAAAAGTATCAACCGAAGATATCGATTCTAAAGCATAGGTCTAATGAATTGGATTGAGCTTTGTGACCTAAGTCAACTTGATGAAATTGAGTCTTTGTCCAGTAACCAATATTTTTCGGGTGTTGCTGTATTTAAACATTCCACAAGATGCGGCACAAGCAGTTTTGTCAAAAAAATGTTTGAAAGAAGCTGGGATAAAACTTCAAATATTCCTGTTTACCATCTAGACCTGATTAGGAATAAAAACATTTCGAACGAAATAGCTAAAAGATGGAATGTTAATCATGAGTCGCCACAATTAATCGTTTTAAAAGAAAATAAAGTAACATACCAAGCATCTCATAGCTCAATTTCAGCCAGTAACGCAATTAGTTCGGTTTTATAGCCGCAGCATTCAATTTTCGATTATTCAATTTCAATTTATGGTATATTTGCCATGATGAGAACTGCTATAATCGTATTTCTATTTATTTTTTCTACAGCCGGATATTCTCAAGAGCAGACTAAAATTTCTTCCTCTGAAGGAAACCAATCGTTTCATCGATATGAGTTTTATGGGAGCGCGTTTTTACATACCAATGGTTTCGGAGCAGGTATCTACAAAGCCAAACGAATTACCGGGTTTAAAAAACGGATTATTGCATTGGAGTTATTAAATCTAAAGCACGCCAAAGAATATAAAAGTTCTAGTTTTAGTCAAAACGGGGGATCTTTTTTTTATGGTAAATTAAATTCTACTTTTCTTTTAAGGCCTACAATTTCGTTTCAAAAGATATTATATACTAAGGATGCTAAAAAAGGCGTTCAACTCAGCTATGCACTATATGGGGGGCCTACCTTGGCTTTTTTGAAACCTATTTATTTGGAAATAATTAGCTTTTCAACAGGATTGAATGATTTTAGAAAGATTGAAAAGTTTGATCCTAACGTTCATTCTTTTGACAACATTATTGGCAAAGCACCAAGTTTAACTGGATTGGAAGAGACTAAGTTGTTGCCAGGACTTCATGCGAAATTTGGCCTTAATTTCGAGTATTCTTCTCATGACGATATTTTAAGGGCTATTGAAACTGGTGTAGCCATGGATGGTTTTATAAAAAAGGTTCCAATAATGGCTTATGAAACAAATCGGCAGTTTTATTTTACGTTTTATATTAATTTTAATTTCGGAAGAAAGACATATCAATGAGTACCACATCAATTATATCTGAACCAAAGGTTGCTATGAGAAAACCAAATTGGTTAAGAGTTAAACTACCAACAGGCGAGAATTACAAAAAAGTTCGAAATATTGTTTCTGAGCATAAGTTACATACCATTTGCGAAAGTGGAAATTGCCCAAATATGGGTGAATGTTGGGGAGCAGGTACTGCTACTTTTATGATTTTAGGAAACATCTGTACAAGATCGTGTGGGTTTTGTGCTGTGGCCACAGGTAAACCGCTAGTAGCTGATTTGCTAGAACCTGAAAAAGTAGCCAATTCGGTAAAAACCATGGGCGTGAAACATGCCGTTATTACTTCTGTTGATAGAGATGATTTGCCTGATGGTGGTTCAATTATTTGGGCTGAAACTGTAAAAAAAGTGCGGGAGTACTCACCATCAACTACAATGGAAACCTTGATTCCTGATTTTATGGGTAAATGGGATAATCTTCAGCGGATTATAGATGTTGCGCCTGAAATAGTATCTCATAATTTAGAAACGGTTCGCAGGTTAACAAAACAGGTACGGATTCAAGCAAAATACGACCGTAGTTTAGAAGTGTTAAGAAGATTGAAAAAGGCTGGAATGAGAACAAAATCCGGGATTATGCTGGGGCTTGGTGAAACTGAAAAAGAAGTAATTGAGGCAATGGACGATTTACGAACTGTGGGGGTTGATGTTCTTACCTTAGGGCAGTACCTTCAACCGACGGTTTCGCATTTACCTGTATTTGAGTTTGTTACGCCTGAAAAGTTTAGTGAATACAAAGAAATAGGTCTTGAGAAAGGTTTTAGGTTTGTTGAAAGTGCGCCTTTAGTTAGGTCATCGTACCACGCCGAAAAACACCTTTTTTAAGCTGATTATTGCCTTTTAATAAAATGGGCATAAACGAATTAATTAAATCATTACTTTCGAACATTAAATTTTACTATTTCTTATGAGAACAAAAATTACCGCAATATCTATCTCACTATTAATAATAGGGGGAGGTTTTATTGCATCAAGCTTGTTTAATTCTTCAGATATTGAATCAAGTTATAAAGCTAGAACTACGATTCAAAAAGATGAAAATTACAAAGGAGCATTAGCACATAAAAAAATGCTTTACGGTGATGAAAATGGCGACATTAATATGAACGCCATCCGTAATGCTTATGAATCTCATCTTGAAAAAAGAACGAGTAGAGCATCTTCATTAGGTTTAAGTTGGCAAAGTTTAGGGCCAAATAATGTTGGTGGTAGAACTTTGGCGCTTATTATAGACAATGTGGATGGTGAAATTTTAGTAGCAGGTACTACCTCAGGAAGTGTTTATAGATCTACAAATGGAGGAAATGAATGGACGCCAATTGATAATTTTGGTACAGCATTTATTGGCTGTGCGACTCAGGCAACAAATGGCGATATGTATATGGGTACTGGAGAAAGTGAAGGTCCTGGAAACGGAATATACAAATCAACAGATAGAGGTTTAACTTGGAGTCATTTGGCTGCAACCGCAACAACCGATCTAATTGGTAGGAACGACATCTGGAGTTATGTAGTTAAAATTACCACAGACCCAAGCAATCCTAGTAAAATTTTTGCAGCAACTCACCTTGGTTTATATATATCAAGTGATGCAGGTGTAACATGGGCAAAGCCAAGTTTTTCGCCTCCTGCTGTTAATGGAACAGGTTGTGAAGACATGACTTGGTCAGGCGATGGTACAAGACTTTTTGTTGCCTTTGGCGGTAATTCAGTGGTTTATTCAGATAACCCAAGTGACGGCTCTTCTTACAAGATTACTACGGTGGATTCAGACCTGAATTCTAGTTCCCAGCGGCTTGCAACGAGTGCAGCTGATCCGAGCATAGTTTATTTAGCTAAATCAGGCGGAACAGTAGGTTTTGGTAACTTTGGGGGTGTTTGGAAATCAATAGACAAAGGCGAAACATTTAAGCCAATTGATCCTGCTCCTCCTGTAACAAGCCCTAGTTGGGATATAGCTGGGAGCGACAGAGATGGCACTGGTGTTATGTGGTATGCTTTTGCAATGGGCGTAGATCCGGGTGATGCTGACAAGATGATTATTGGGTCATTGCAAAACTGGAGATATGATGGCAACTGGACTAGAATTACGCATGAAAATGGCGGTGTAGGAGCTAATTTTAGTAGGCAGTATATTCATGCTGATAAGCAAGGCGTTTTTTGGGATCCTAACAATTCAAACATTGTTTACATAACGCACGATGGTGGAATTTCTAAATCAGTTGATGGTGGAGTAGAATGGTTTGAGGTTGTTAGAGATTATACTACATCTCAGTTTTACGGAATTGGTTTCGATAAATCTTTTCGTGTAATTGGTGGTACCCAGGACAATGGTAACATTGGTTTAGACCCTACTGGGGAATTTAGCTTTGGTAATCCTGATTTTGGCATTCAAATTTCAAATCAAGGTATATTAAATGGTGATGGTTTCGATGTGGAAGTTTCTAATTTAGTAGACCTTAAGTTTACTGCCGCTCAAAATGGTAACCTCGGTAGGTCAAGGGTTTCATCAGAAACAGGTTCAGGAATATGCACAGGAACCAACGCTAATTATTGTGATGCAGGTCCATTTAATAGCAATCATAGGTTGTGGGAGTCAGCTGATGATCCATTTAGCCAAGATTCAGTAGAGTTTAACACAAACACTTACAGACAAACAATTGCTGCAGGATCAGGATCTGACAAAACCTTTAAAGGCACTTTACAACATGTTCAAGTGGCAGCTGATATAGATTATAGTTCTGCTTTTTTCTCGGTTGGCAGTATGGTATTAAAAGACACAACTGGTAGTGGTAACCTTACAGGTGATGGCACAGGAACAGTTAATTTAAGTACTGGAGAGTTTACGATTAACTGGATTTCAGCTCCTTTATTAAATACTCCAATTTATAGCTATTTTGATGTTTCTTATAAATCAGGTGATGTGATTTTACTAAAAAGTTTTACTGATGAAATTCCGTTTTATTATAAAATGAAACAGCCTCTTGCCTCAAATACGACTTTAATGGTTCGTGACCCAGTTCAATCAACTTTGGTGATGGCAATAAACGGAGGAATTATATTTGCAAGAAGTGTTCTTGATATAGCTGAGGATATTGAATGGTTTGAAATAACTAAAAATGTTCCAAACTTTAATTCGGGATGGGATGCAAATCAAACACCAACTTGTTTTGAGTTCTCAGATAATGGAGATCATTTATACGTAGGCACAAACTTTGGTGATGTTTGGAGAATATCTAAATTGAGTTTACTATACAGAAAGAATATCGAAAATAAGGGGCAAGTGGCTCAATCTTTACTGAATAATCTATTGGAAATTACAAAAATATACAACGGATCAAGAAGTGTTTCGGGTATTTCACTAAGCCCACATGATAACGAAGTCCTAGTAGTTACTCATCCTGGATGGATAGGTTCTTCTGCAGGCAATACATGGACATATTTAATTGATAATGCTCAGTCTACCGCTGGAACTTCAACCACTAATGTTATAGATATTAGAGGCGATTTACCTCCAATGCCAGTTTTTGATGCTGAAATTGATGTTTTAGATCCATCTACAGTTTTATTAGGTACAGCATTTGGCGTTTGGGCAACAACAAATGTTTTTGCAGCAGGTGGTGCTGTTGAGTGGACAGACGAAAGCAGTTCTTTTGGAAATGCGGTTCCTGTTTATGATATACGCCAACAAAGATTATCAGGTAGTGAGGCGCTGAACCATCAAATGTACTATATAGGCACTCATGGTAACGGAATTTGGGCATCATCAACATTGGTTTCTACCGATGAAATTGATGGCGATGATTTTACTGATGAGAACTATTCTCAACTTAACTTATATCCTAACCCTGTAGTTGATAATGCAATACTTGAGATTAATCTTGGTAAAGCAGTAATTATCTCTTTGAAAATTGTTAGTATTAACGGGCAAGTTGTTAAGTCTATTCCTGCAACACAGCTTGTTAAAGGCATAAATAAAATTGAACTATCAACAGGTAATTATGCACCAGGAGTTTATATGTTGATGTTTGAAATTAATGGTGAAGCAAAAATTGCTAAATTTATAAAGCAATAGAATCTTTATATTTAAAATCTCATCTTTTAAGATGGTTCTTTTGGCCATGGAAAAGATAAAAGTTGCAATAAATGGATTTGGCAGAATTGGAAGAACGTTAGCTCGTACGATTCTTAACCATCCACAAATTGAGGTTATTGCCATAAATGAATTGGCGGATGTTAAATCAATAATTCATTTATGGCGATACGATTCAGTGCACGGTAGGCTAAATGGTGAGTTTCATCAAACTGAAAATGGCTTTACTTACAATGGGAGCAAAGTAGATGTGTTCAACCAGATGAATCCTGAATTTTTGCCTTGGGGTGAATTAAATGTTGATGTAGTTGTTGAGGCAACTGGGCATTTTAAAGATTATAATTTAGCTTCAAAACACATAACTGCAGGTGCAAAAAGAGTTATTATATCAGCACCTCCGATCGATGATTCTGTGAAGACCATAGTTATCGGTATAAATGATGAGATTCTTAATGGACAAGATTTGATTGTTTCAAATGCATCTTGTACGACGAACTCTGCAGCACCATTGATTAAGTTGATTCACGAAAATTTTGAATTAGAATCGGCTTACATTACAACGGTACATTCTTTCACAACAGATCAAAAGTTACACGACAGTTACCACAAAGATTTACGAAGAGCCAGAGCTGCGACACAATCTATAGTGCCAACTACAACTGGAGCGGCAAAAGCATTGACTAAAATATTTCCTGATTTGGATGGTTTCATAGGAGGTTGCGGTATTAGAGTACCTGTACCTGATGGCTCTTTAACTGATTTATCTTGTGTAGTTAAAAAGAACACCAACATTCAAGAAATTAACTACTTATTTGAAAAAGCAGCACAAACTGAACTAAAAGGTATTCTTGAATACACAGAAGATCCAATAGTTTCGGTTGATGTAATAGGGAATACGCACTCTTGTATTTTTGATGCTGGTTTAACATCTGTAATCGGTAAAATGGTAAAAGTTGTTGGTTGGTACGACAATGAAGTAGGCTACTCCAATCGGATCAAAGATTTAATTCTTAAAATAGCTTAAAACTCTATTAAATCTTTTAATTTCATTAGATCCAATAAATCTAAGTTAAGGGTGAATCGGATACGTTCAGAAAATTCAACGCCGTTTATGTCGTATTCCGTTTTAATATTATTAGAATAAATCACCGGAAAATAGATGGTACAAAACTTTTTAATTAGAGGTACATAAATACCGGCATCGTATAAAAAATCAGAATGATTTTTACCTAAATCAGCAAATAAACCAAGTGGCAACCCAATTGGTATTTTAGTCTTTAAATTTAAAGCAACAATGTAATTATTAGATTGTCCAACAGATGTTGGCGTTTTAAATGAACCATGGTTGGAAATAAATTGTCGACTTAAAAGTGGATCTCTTTGACCTCTATCCATAAGAACTGCATTGTAAGCGTAATCCCTTGCTCCAGATTGACCATCCATTCTCCAATTGTACTTTGGATGAACTGAGTTGTTGTTCAAAAACTTTCCGATAAATAACCTAGTTTCAATGCTCGAGTTTTCATGATAGCGGTATTTATAGATTAATTCTGAGCTAATTTTAGTGAAATCTTTATGGTTCTCATACTCTAAATTTATTTTTAAATCATTAATAACGTTTTTATGAGCAACATTATATCCAATTGTAGTGTAGGTATTTTGATAATTTAATTGATAGAGGGATTGATCAATTTGATCTTCATCAATTGGACTTTCATCTATGTAAGTGACAGTTGCAAATAACTTGTGTAACCAATTGGATTTGAATTCTTGTTTTTTGAATTCAGCTGAAACACCGTTTTGAAAATTGATAAAAGAACCTACTTCATTAAATGGCTCAATTGGGCTGTTGTACGATTTTATTTGTGAACTGAATTTTATCTCTCTAAATATTTCGGATGGATAAAAACGGTAAGCAACTTTTGCTGACCCTGAAAGCAATTGAGTGTTATGGCCTGTGCTCAACAAAGGCATTACAAAATATTCTAGCTTTTTGGTTGGAACTGAAATATTGTAAAAGGCCATACCAGGCATAAACTTATTGTAATTGTTCCAACCTAGGAGTGGCGTATAATTAATTTGATAATTATTTTTTTGCTCTGCGCTACCTACCAACTTGAAATTGAGTATTCTTTTTGAAGGTGCTGTATTGTTTGAATAGTTAATGTCGTTATAATTATTAAGCCAAATTTTGTCTTTTTTTGATGCTCCTTCAACGGTAACCCATTGACTTCTGCCACTAAATCCCTCATAAGGTTTTGCGTCTTTCCCAAAAGTTGATTTACTTAATTGAAAGGGGGCCGCTAGTTTTCCATAATTCTTAATCTTTACCTCAGTTATTCTTTTTCGGGTTCTTTGTCTTTTAACTAAGTAATCAATTTTTTTTGTAGAATTAATAATATCCGTAAAAAACCAATCTAGGTTTTTGTTAAGTGATTTTTCTAGGCTTGCTTTTAAATCTTCAGGATAAGGATGTTTGAATTTCCAGGTTTCATAATACGCTTTCATAGCGGTATCTAATGCTTCATCGCCTACAATCTGTTTTAAATAATGAAACGACAAGCCAGTTTTTTTATAGGTAATTAATCCATAATTTAAATCACCCATATCAGGTGCAGCTGTTGAGATAGCTTGGTCTTTATTCTCACGAGCAACATATTGATAAGATAATGCGTCATAATCGATTGCATTGAATTTATTCAAGCCAGCAAATTGGAGCATTTTATTTTTTTCGTTAGCAGGGTATTTAATGTTCATATACCTTGACTCGTTGTAGGTGTTTAATCCTTCATCCATCCACGGGTGGTCACGTTCATTTGAACCAAGTATTCCATAAAACCAATTGTGACCTACTTCATGCATAATAACGTTTTCGAGTGATTTTGCATCTCCAGCAACACCAATGATTGTAATGTTTGGATATTCCATTCCTGCTCCTGCACTCAAAGCGCCTTCAACTGCAGTTGCATGGTTGTAGGGATATTCCCCGTTCCATTTTGAGTAATAGAATAAAGCGTCATTTACATATTCGAGACTATTTTTCCAGAGTTTGGCGTATTGATTTGTAAACAATGCCCATGTAGTTATTTCTTTTTCAGAATCCGGCAACTTTGCAGACCCTTTCAAAACATTGTAGCGTTTATCAGCAAACCATGCAAAATCATGTACTTTATTTTGTGTAAAATTTATGGTTTTAAAAGTTGTAGAAGATTCGGGGAAATCAAGTTTATCGGCTCGGAATTTATTCTGTGCTGCTGTTTTACGGGAAAGCGAATCCATAAAAAATATTTCTTTGGCATCCTGTAAGTCTCCGGTTGCTCCAACAATATAGTTTTCTGGTAGGGTAATGCTAACGTCAAACGATCCAAACTCCGAATAAAATTCTCCCATGTTTAAATAAGGCATAGGATGCCAACCTTTGTTATCGTAAACTGCGGGCTTTGGATACCATTGTGTTATTTGATATTGTTGATCAATATGACCCAAACGTGAAATTTTTCCGGATGGAATCTTAACCTTAAACGGAGTTGTAATTAATATACTATCTCCAGGGTTAAGTGTTTTATTCAATTTTATTTTGACAATGTCTATATGAGTTTGGTCAAATTGCCAATCTACAGCTAGGTTGTTAATTTCAAAATCGAGAGAATCTATGTAGCCTCTATCTTCTTGATTTGAAAAATGGAATATTGTATTGCCATGGTTCAAAAGCTGTTTAGCTAAAGCAGTGGTGTGATTCGTATAAGCATTTGGCCAAACATGAAACCAAAGTGAATCTAATTTGTCCGGTGAATTATTTACATAATTCAGCTCTTCATAGCCACGTAAAACATGTTTTATATCATCTAACTCAACATCAATTTTGTAATTTACATTTTGTTGAAAATAAATTTGGGAGTGTCCAATATTTGTAAAAAGTAAGAGCAGTGCGGTTAGCCCAAGCTTTATTTTAGCCACGATATATATTCAATTAAAGCTAATTATAAATTATTCTAAAAGTCTTCTTAAAATTTTACCAACATTAGATTTTGGAAGTTCATCTCTAAAACTTATACTTTTTGGTACTTTATAGTTAGTTAATTTAGTCCTACAAAATTCAATTACTTCATCTTCGGATAATGACGGGTCTTTTTTTACTATAAATGCTCTTACATATTCTGATCCATCATCTTTTTTCTCACCTCTTACACCAACTTCTAATACTTTAGGGTTTTCTGAAATTGCTTTTTCAACATCATTGGGATAAACATTAAATCCAGAAACCAAAATCATTTCTTTTTTTCGATCCACAATTTTGAAAAACCCATCTTCATCCATAGTTCCAATATCACCAGTTAAAAAATATTCTCCATGCATACATTTTGATGTTTCGTCGGGTCTTTCCCAATATCCTTTCATAACTTGAGGACCTTTAATTGCAATTTCTCCAGGTTCTCCAACCTTAACCTCTTTAAGGTCATCATCTAAAATTTTGATTTCAGTATTAGGTAGAGGAAGACCAATAGATCCAAGTTTATGTTTCCCATTCCATGGATTAATAGTTACGGCAGGACTAGTTTCGGAAAGGCCATAAGCTTCAAGTAAAGCACATCCTGTTAATTTTTCCCATTGCTCAGCAACCACATCTTGAACAGCCATTCCACCCCCTAAAGATAACTTCATATCTTTAAAGTCTAAGTTTCTGAAAACTTCTTGATTCATCAAGCCTATAAATAAAGTATTTACGCCAGTTATTGCAGTAAAGGGATTCTTTTTCAGATCAGCACAGAATTTCGGCATATCTCTGGGGTTGGTGATCAATACATTTTTAGCCCCATATCTAAAAAAAGTAAGGCAATTAGCAGTTAAAGCAAAAATATGGTAGAGAGGAAGAGCTGTAATAATAATTTCTTCTCCTTCAATAATGTTTTTTCCAATCCATGCTTCAACTTGGGTAACATTGGCACAGATATTTCCATGGGTAAGCTCAGCTCCTTTAGAAACTCCAGTAGTACCACCTGTATATTGTAAAAAAGCAGAATCATCTTTATTTACTTTAACAGTATCACCTTTTTTACCTTTGTTTGATTTTAGTATATTTTTTAATGAAACGCTTCCAGAGATGGAGTAGGACGGAACCATTTTCTTAATCTTTCTTATTACAAAGTTTACGATACTTCCCTTCAAAGTCCCCAACATATCACCAATTGTTGTGGTAATTACAGTTTCGATAGATGTTTCAGAAAGAATTTTCTCTAGATTGTATGCGAAATTCTCAACTATTATAATTGCTTTTGCATCTGAATCTTTGTATTGATGCAACATTTCATCTGAGGTATATAGTGGGTTTGTGTTAACTATTACAAAACCAGCTTTCAGACAAGCAAATATTGCTATTGGGTACTGCAATAGATTTGGCATTTGTAAAGCCACTTTATCCCCTTTCTTGAGATTTGTTTTATTTTGTAAATACCATATTAGAGAATTGACATGGCAATCTATTTCATTAAATGTAAGCTCAACATCCATATTTTTATAAGCAACTTTATTTCCAAATTTATTAATGGACTGATCATAAATTTCTAAAATATTTGAATAATTTATTTCTACAGATGTTGAAACAAAGTCGGGATAACTTTCAAGCCAAGGAAATTTGCTCATTTTAATTTAAGTTTAAAAGTAATAGGTTTAAAATTTATGTAGTAGCTATATTTTTATAAATATAGTAGTTTTCATCAATTTTGGCTGTGAAGGCGTCTTTTTTTT
>TARA_B110000037_G_scaffold52387_1_pt1 | contig 74666 bp, 67 predicted proteins | sample TARA_B110000037 | Tara Oceans TARA_B110000037 (sample SAMEA4397196) | marine metagenome | biome: Polar Biome; feature: [MIX] marine epipelagic wind mixed layer (ENVO:01000061); material: water (ENVO:00002006), including particulate matter (ENVO:01000060) such as... | depth 10-100 m | reverse complement strand
AAAATAAGATTATTAGAGGATAAAAAAGACAACTAGCCATGAATTTTCATATCTCAATAGGCTTGTATGAAGTACCTGAGATACAATCAGATTGAGCACCTGTATATTCAGCTAAAACATTGGGAATATTAAGCTTTTTCAATAACGCTAAAAATGCAAATATCAAGGACTCTTTTGACTCAATAATAGTCGAGCTAGGAACAAATATTTTAACTTTTGTTTTCGATTTTAATAGTCCCATCAAAAAGCTATTAAATGCACCGCCTCCAGTCACCAAACATGTTGAACCCTCAATCACCAAAAACTTCGATATATGATTTGAAATAAATTCACAATACGTAAAAAGTGCATTTGCCACCGAGCTACAATCGTCAAGGTTTTGTTTGTATTTTAGTTTGAAGTCCTGATTATTTAATGACTTTGCTCCAACCAAATTTAGAAAAGGATCCGAGTTTAAGCTTTTAAGTAATTCATAATCGAGTTTACCTGATTCGGCTATTTTACCTTCGTTGTCATATTCTAAATTCAATTGATTTGCTAGGTAATTTAGAGCTTGATTGCAATAGGAAATATCAAAAGCAAGAATTCTCCCATCAGATTCTTTGGAGGAAATGTTAGCAATGCCTCCTAAGTTTAAGCAATACTTATAGCTTTCGAAAAGCATTTTGTCACCTATAGGAACCAATGGTGCTCCTTGTCCACCTAATCCAATATTTGGGTTTCTGAAATCCGATATTACCTCGACATTTATTATGTTAGCAATAATTGAAGCGTTTGCAATTTGAGTAGAAAAACCTCTTTTAGGTTCATGGAAAACGGTATGACCATGAAGCCCGATTATAGACGGGATTAATTTTTGAGTCTTATTTATTTTATTTACTGCCTCACCTAAATATCTGCCGTATAAATCATCAAGAAATTTTAGTTTTTTTATAGAATAAGAATCAGATTTTTTTAATTCTTCAACCAAGTGTTTTGGCAAAGGAACTGTATTGGTGGATTGAATATTAAAGGTCCATTTATCTTTCGAGTAATTAAACTTTGAAACCGTGTAATCAACACCGTCAAGTGATGAGCCTGACATGATTCCTCCTACAACCCAAGTCGAGTTTTCCATAGAAGTCAAAGTTGGGTTTTGTTCTTGAATTAAAGTACATTTGATTTCAATATTTCAAAATAAAATAGAGCATGTTATTTGAATTGACAGAAGAGCAGAAAGCGGTAAGAGATGCAGCACGAGACTTCACTATTAGTGTACTGAAACCGGGTGTAATTGAAAGAGATGAGAAGCAAGAATGGCCGGTTGAGCAAATGAGACAACTCGGTGAATTAGGCTTTATGGGAATGATGGTAAGCCCAGAGTATGGAGGAGGGGGAATGGACACAGTCTCATATGCACTTGCAATGGAAGAGTTTTCAAAATATGACTCTTCCTGTTCGGTTGCCGTATCTGTTAACAATTCGTTGGTTTGTTATGGAATTGAAGCATATGGAAATGAAGATCAAAAACAAAAATATTTGGTTCCATTGGCTACAGGAACAAAACTTGGAGCATTCTGTTTGTCAGAACCTGAAGCTGGTTCCGATGCAACATCTCAATCTACCATGGCAATTGATAATGGAGATCATTACATTTTAAATGGCACAAAAAATTGGATAACAAATGGTGGTCATGCTGATTATTATATCATAATAGCTCAAACTGATATAGAAAAAGGCCATAAAGGAATAAATGCATTCATTGTTGAAAGAGAAAGGGAAGGGTTTATTGTTGGAGCAAAAGAAAATAAATTGGGTATCAGGGCATCGGATACGCATACGTTGATGTTTCAAGATGTTAAAATTCCAAAGGAAAACAGAATTGGAGAAGATGGATTTGGGTTTAAGTTTGCTATGAAAGTTCTCGAAGGAGGTAGAATAGGAATTGCCTCACAAGCCTTAGGAATTGCTCAAGGTGCTTATGAACTAGCCTTGCAATATTCTAAAGAAAGAAAAGCATTTGGTAAGGAAATATCAAAACATCAAGCTATTCAATTTAAACTTGCTGATATGGCAACAGAAATTGAAGCTGCAAGACTTTTAGTTCTTAAAGCTGCCTGGTTAAAAGATCAAAAAATGGATTATGCTCTAGCTAGCTCAATGGCTAAATTTTATGCATCTGAGATCGCTATGAAAACAACGGTTGAAGCCGTGCAAGTTCATGGAGGATATGGTTTCGTTAAAGAATATCACGTTGAAAGGTTAATGCGCGATGCGAAAATAACGCAGATTTATGAGGGAACCACGGAGATTCAAAAAATCATAATCTCAAGAAGTATATTAAAAGATTAGTTAAAGTACAGAAACCAATTCTTCAAGTTTATTGCCTCTGGAACCCTTTAACAAAAGCAGGGCTTTTTCAATTCGGTTATTTTGAATATGAACTTTCGCTTCGTTTGTTGATTTAAAAAAAAGATAAGGGTAATCTTCTTTGTATTGAAAGAATAAAGAACCACATAAAATAACCAGGTGTAAGTTCATTTTTTCAAGTTGTTTGAGTGCTGAGATATGTTCTTCATTTGCAATGCCACCCAGCTCTAGCATATCACCTAAAATAACGCCTTTGTTTAATGAGCTGTCAAGTTTACTGAAACTTGATAATGCTAATTCTAAAGAAGATGGATTTGAGTTGTAAGCGTCTAAAACCAATTGGTTGTTGTCGGTCTTTTGAAATTGAGAACGATTGTTTTCAGGTTCGTAATTAGAAATTGCATTGCCGATATTTTCGCTACTAACCTTAAAGTGATGAGCTATGCTGTAGGTAGTTATAATGTTTATTAAATTGTAATCCCCAATTAAATTAGTGGAATAGTATTCATTGTTAATGCTGAAATTAACAAATGGGTTACTAGCATTTTGTTTAATTGTTTTCTTGGATAATAAAGAAGATATATCGAAGCTATGATCTGTATTAATGGTATAGTCGTTATAGTATTGATCGTTGCTGTTGTAAAAAATAAAGTTGTTGTTTTCAGATAAGTACTTATGAAGCTCATCCTTTGTTCGAATATTTTTACTCATAGTTCCATATCCTTCCAAATGGTCTTTGCCAACATTAGTTACAAAGCCATAATCGGGTAATGCGATTTCACAAAGCTCAGCAATATCACCTGGTTTGTTGTCTCCCATTTCTATTACGGCTATCTCAGTTTCTTTTTGGAGATTTAAAAGGGTAAGTGGAACTCCAATATGATTATTGAAATTCCCGGGTGTACCATAAGTATTGTACTTCTTCGATAAAGCATTAACCAATAACTCTTTGGTGGTAGTTTTCCCGTTTGAACCAGTTATGGCTATTACCTTTAATCCTAGATGGATTCTGTAATCTCTAGCTAAATCCTGAAGTGATTTTAATGCGTCTTTAACTAAAATGGTATTTTCATTCTGATATTCTACTTCATCTATTACTGCAAGGGAAGCCCCCTTTTTTATAGCTTCCTTGGCGAATTTATTACCATTAAAATTTGGACCTTTAAGAGAAAAGAAAATTGAATTGGGCTTTATGTTTCTAGTGTCAGTTGAAACAACCTTTAGTTTTAAAAAGTGATCTAGTAATTCCATGTGATGAAAATAAAAAACCCCACCTGAGTATTCAGATAGGGTTTGAAATTTAATTAACAATAGGTTTGTTATCTATTGGCCTAATCCTTTTGGAGAACCAACTCTGTCCATTGCGCATCTAAATCCAATATACGCCGTACGTTGCTTCTCATCCAAATACCTTCTAGTTCCAGGGTTCATCCAATAAGCTCTGTCTCTCCAAGAACCACCTTTGTAAACTCTTACGTTATCGTTAATAAGTGTGTTTTTTGCGTAGTCATAAACAAATGCAGATTCAGGTGTTTCCTCTCCTTCACCACTATAATCATTCCAATGTGAATCGCTAGCATGTGAATCAAAGTCACCATCGTCAAAGTTAATGTTGTCGGATTTTTTATAATTCCAACGGTCTTGATTTTCTTCTTCAGTCACATCTCTGTACTGCATTCTACCTAAAGAGTCTTTTTCAGCAAGGTATCCTTCTTCATCCCTAAGTTGAGTTTTGAAAACATTACCTCTAAACGGATTAAAATCTTGAGCATCTTCAAAAGTAAGAGGTCTATATACGTCCATTACCCATTCTGAAACATTACCCGCCATGTTATAAAGACCGTAATCATTTGGCCAGTATTGGTAAACAGGCGCTGTTATATCAGCATTATCATTAAGTTTTCCTGCTAGTCCCATGTTATCACCACGCCCTCTTTTGAAGTTAGCCATCATTTCACCAATATGCTTTTCTTCAGCGTTTCTTACTTGGTGTCCATTCCAAGGCCAAGTTCTTCTTTCTATCACACGCTCACCAAGTGAATTTCCTATTAAACCATAAGCCGCATATTCCCATTCAGCTTCTGTGGGTAGTCTGTATTTTGGTAACATGATACCATCAGTCATTTTAACTCTTCTATAACCGGATCCATTTGGATTTAAATCGACAAGACCCTCAATTTTTTTACCACTTTCATACTGTCCAGCATAATAAGCATCAGTATTGAAGTTATCTTCAGCAATTTGAGTTACATAATGTTCTAATACGCCTTCTCTAATCAGAATGTACTCGTTTGTACGATCAGTTCGCCATTGACAAAAATCATTGCACTGCAACCAATTTATACCAACAACAGGATATTCTCTGTATGAAGGATGTCTTAAATAGTAATCTACATAAGGTTCGTTGTAAGATAATTTTCTTCTCCAAACTAAAGTATCGGGCAAGGCTTTTTTAATTACCTCAGGATAATCTAAAGCAAAAATTCTATTTAACCAATGTAGGTATTCTAACCAGTTAAAATTTGTGATTTCAGTTTCATCCATGTAAAAGGAAGAAACGGTAACTCTCTTAGGTGTAGCATTCCATTCGTATTGAACATCATCTACAACTCGACCCATGGTAAAGGTACCACCTTCAATGAGAACTAAGTTAGGCCCGGTTTCTTGTTCCATAAACGGAGTTTTTTCAAATCCACCATTTCTGGAGTCATTAAAATTCCATCCTGTAATAGACGATTGCTCGCTTCCACAAGAAACAAGAGTGCCTATTAATATTACTATAAGTACTTTTTGAAGATTTCGCATAACACGCAACATTTTGAATAATCGAACAAAAATAAGATTAAAATATTATAATTTAAAATTTAGGGCAATTTAGCGGTCTGAATTTGACCCTTTTTGGTTTGCAGTCTAGATTTAATGCAAATGATATTTCATGAGCTCCTCCAGTTGCTAAACTTAATTGTGAAGTAGTAATGTCATAGCTATATCCAAACCGTATATATTCAGCTTGGATTCCAATAATAGCAATAATAGCATCTTCAAACCGATACCATAGCCCAGCAACTAAAGGTCCTTTTTTGGTGTAAAAACCAAAGTTTAATTGTCGAGCATTTGGATTCCCTGTTGTAGCCGCTCCTTGCTGCTGAAATAAAATATTAGGAGAAAAATATCCGTCATCCGGATGCCTTTTGTTGTAAGGTAGATAGAATCCTGCATGAGCAGTTAGTTTCATAGGTAATTCGCTTTCGCCGGTAGTAAGAAATTTTTCATCTGGAGTAGTTAAATGATGAGCAGCAAAACCACCGTAAAATTGTTTTGTGTAACCAACTATACCTGCTGAAAAATCTACATAATTTACGTTGTTTTCAATTGGAATTTCATTGGTTTGATATATGAATCCATATCGAGGGTGGATCATGTCAGGGAAAGTTAGTTCCTCCCAATTTATTGATTTCTGAACATAAGTGGCTTGAAAGCCAGTTCTGATCGAAAACTTTTTAGTTACTGATAATTCATAAGAGTAAAAAGCTGAGGCGTTAATGGTTTGAAGAATTCCATTACCAGCAATGTCTGCCATGACCATCCCCCCTAAACCCCCACTTACAGCATCAACATGTTGATCATAAGAAGCGGAGTAAGTTACAAATTGACCAGAGATATTAGGCCATTGATTTCTGTAGTTCATTAAAAACCTAGGGCACCTATCTACTCCTGTTAAAGCAGGGTTAAGATAAAGTGGATTTGCGTAAAACTGCGAAAATGTGGGGTCTTGGCCTTTTGCAATACCCGAGGTGATTAGCAGTAACGCTGTGATAAATAGGATTTTATGTCTTATCGTTTGAATCATAAGAAATTAACAATTCGCAATGATACGAATATTTTCTTGTAAGATTTTCGGAATGCTTAAATGTAATAAATTTAACAATAACCATATTTTTTAATCGTTATGTCGGCCTTTAACACATCTTTACACTTGATTTGCATCATGAAGCCTAATATTCAGTCCATAATAACCACACTTTTCTTGTTGCTCAGTGTTTCACTAATTGGACAGAATAAAGATATTTCTGGAAATCAGTTTACAGTAGTGGTTGAAAAACTCTCTGAAAAAAAGGTAGTTGAGTTTTTGTATTGTACTGATTGTGGTTATTCAACCTCTGTTGATTTGTTGCCTCGTTTCTTTAAGAATACTTCATTAGACTTTGGATTTGAAGCAAGCAGTGTTACTATTAATATTTTAGATGAAGAAATCGCAACTGGCGAAGTGTTAAGGTTATTGAATAACTCAAAAAAACATTTTGAGAACGACTATGAATTGTCTTTTTCTACTGATTATTATAGAAAGAAACCAATGGTAAGTTCTGAAGTTCTTCCTATCAGGAAGGATAATAACGGGCAATTTTACTTATTAAGGGACTACAACATTGATGTGAAGCAGCAAGGAGCTAAAAGTAAAAGGAGCGCTAGTAATTTTAATAATAACTCTGTACTTGGGGCTAGTACATGGTATAAAATAGGGGTTTCATCAGATGGTATCTATAAGTTAAATACGAACCTATTGTCTCAATTAGGAATTGATGAATCCCAGATTGACCCTTCTACAATTAGAGTTTTTGGAAATGGAGGAGGAGTGCTGCCAATCGGGAATAGTTCGAAACGAATTGATGATCTAGAGGAGATTCCTCTTTTGATTGACGATGGAAATGATGGAGTATTCAATAATGACGACAACATTTTGTTTTATGCTCAGGGGCCTCATCAGTGGAAATACCTTAACAATAACTTTAGCCATAAATGGAATATTTATACTGATACGAATTACTATTTTATTTCATTGGATTATGATATTGGAACGCCAAAGAGAATTGGAAACGTAAATACACAGTCAAATAGTGGAACTGTTGTTAGCCAGTTTATTGATCATCAGTATTACGAAAGAGATTTGCATAATTTGATAAAATCGGGTAAAACCTGGTTTGGAGAAAAGCTAGGTACAATATCTTCACTGTCGATTCCTTTTGTTTTCGAAAATATTGTTTTGAATAAAGATGTAAAAATCGTAGCTGATTTGGCTGTAAGATCTTTAGATCGGGCAAGTGATGTTGTACTTTCTATTCCAAATACAATTTTTTCAGTAGAGCGAAATTTTGATTATGTAATTCAAGATTACACAACTCAATATGCAACTCTAGGTAAAATGGAATTGGATTTTAAGCCAAACAGTCCAACTGTTAATATAAGCCTTAAATTATCAGATAAGGTTTCTAATGCCGTTGGGTGGTTAAATTACATTGAGGTTTTCGCTACAAGAGAATTAAAGTATAATGATGAAATAGTGTTCTTTAGAGATATAGAAAATTTAAATTCTCCTCAGATAAGCTATCAACTTGAATCTTCAAAGAACAATCTTCGTATATGGGATGTTACAAGTCACAATGATGTGAAACAGATAAGTGCTTCAAAAACCAATAATCTGTATCAATTTTCTTATGCAGCAGATACCATTTATGAGTTTGTAGCTTTTAACGATAATAATGTGAGATCACCTACATCATTAATTGGTAAGGTGGAGAATCAAAACTTACATGCCCAATCGCAAGCAGAAATGCTAATCATTACCCATCGAAAATTTTTAAGCCATGCTGAGCAATTAGCTGAATTTCATCGCGAGGTTGACACTCTGTTAGTTAACGTAACTACTTGCGATAAAATTTATAATGAGTTTTCGTCTGGTAAACAAGATATTACAGCCATTAAAGATTACGTTCGAATGTTTTATGAAAGGGCTGGTTCTGATTCAACATTGTTTCCGCAATACTTATTGTTGTTCGGCGATGCGTCTTATGATTATAAAGATGTTTTAACAGGAAACACAAACTTAGTTCCTACCTATCAGTCTAACAATGTGACAGCACCAACAACTTCGCACGTTACAGATGATTATTTTGGTTTATTAGACCCTAACGAAGGGGAAAGCATTTCCCATAAAGTAGATATTGGAATAGGTAGACTTCCCGTTCAAACAACAGCTGAGGCGACTAATGCTGTTGCCAAGATTAAAAGGTATTATGAAAAATCCACTTTTGGTGCATGGCGAAACATCACAGCATTTGTAGCTGACGATGAAGATGGGAATTTACACAATAGAGATTGTGATAAATTGGCCTTGTATGTAGACACCAACTATGCAGAGTATAATGTGGATAAAATTTATTTCGATACCTATAAACAGGAGTCTACGCCTGGTGGAAAAAGATACCCTCAAGCAACCGAAGATTTATTGAAAAGAGTAAACCAGGGGGCTTTAATGCTAAGTTATGTAGGTCATGGGGGTGAATTAGGATGGGCACACGAACGCGTTTTGGAAGTCCCACATATTAATCAATTCACTAATAAAAATAAATTACCATTATGGATAACCGCTACTTGTGAATTCACACGATTTGATGATCCATCTAGAGTTTCGGCAGGTGAATATGTGTTTTTAAATCCTGATGGAGGAGGAATAGGTTTACTGACAACAACTCGTCTTGTTTACTCTACGCCAAATTTTGATCTTGCTAGAGAATTCAATAAGGTGGCTTACAAAAAAACGGCAAATGGAAAGTTTCCCAGAATTGGAGATTTGAATAGAATCACAAAAGTTAATGCTGGTTCATCGATAAACAACAGATGTTTCTCATTAATTGGAGACCCTGCTTTAAAACTGGCATATCCGAAAATGAATGTTATTGCATCAGAGGTGCCCGACACAATGCGAGCTTTAGATAAAATTACAATTTCTGGATATGTTGCTGATTACTCAAATACAATAATTCCAAACTACAATGGAATCGTTTACCCAACGGTTTATGCCCAAATGAAAAGTATCTCTACTTTAAACAATGATGGTGACGGAGTGTTTGGTTATGGTCAACAAAAAGACGTGATATTTAAAGGCAAAGCTAGTGCTCGAAACGGGAGTTTTGAATTTTCATTTGTTGTACCGAAAGACATTGACTTAGAATTTGGAACCGGTAAGGTTTCTTTTTATTCTGATAATGCGGAGTTTGATGCCAATGGAGTATACGAGTCACATCAAATTGGAGGAGTTTCGGCCAATGCACCAGATGATAATACAGGGCCAGATATTAACTTATTTTTAAATGATGAAAACTTTGTTTCGGGTGGATTAACCGATAATGAACCAATGTTATTTGCTAAATTATTTGATGAAAACGGTATAAATACAGTTGGTAATGGTGTAGGTCATGATGTTGTTGCTACCATAGACGGCAATACAGCAAACTCAATTGTGCTAAACGATTATTATGAATCAGAATTGGATTCTTATCAAAAGGGGGTAGTACGATTCAGTCTGTCCAATTTGGAAGATGGGCCGCATACCATTAAGTTGAAAGCATGGGATGTATTGAACAACTCTGACGAAACTGAAATTGACTTTGTTGTTGCGAACGATAAGGATCTAATAATTGAACATTTATTGAATTACCCTAATCCATTCACAACTAAGACAGGTTTTTATTTTGAACACAATCAGCCTGGTCAAAACCTTCAAGTCAGATTGCAAATTTTTACAGTAGCCGGAAGATTGGTGAAAACCATAGATCAATTCAATTATTCTCCAGGCTTTAGGGTAGGACCAATTGCTTGGGATGGATTGGATCAATATGGAGATTTTATAGGAAAAGGCGTTTATGTTTATAAAGTTTCAGTTACCTCACCTACAGGTAAAAACGCTGAAAAATTCGAACGATTAGTAGTGTTAAAATAGTCGCTTATTTCTGTTTAAATTTTATTATCATTTTTTTTTCAATCCAATAGTAATTAAATAAATAGTTCAAAAATTTTTAGTGTTATATGAGGTCAGTGTCAAACTTGGATTTATTTAATTTTAAAGGACAATAGGTATAAAATAAACACGTTAAAGTCGGAAATCATTTTGATTATATTTGCTACCTTAATAAAGAATTTAATGAACAGGTTATCGAAAATTACATATTTAGTTGCTTTAATTTTTTACTTCACAAGCGCTGTAAATGCTCAAACCATTAATAGTTCAGGTAGCAACTTGGCGGGTCAAGAAAGTGATTTCTCTAATCTTGATTTGAATACAATTACCACTGCGGTTCCTTTTTTGTTAATCGCACCAGATGCTAGAGGTGGTGCAATGGGAGATATTGGTGTTGCAACTTCACCTGACGCTAATTCAATTCATTGGAATCCTGCTAAACTTGCTTTCTCTGAAAAAGATATGGGCGTTTCGATGGCATATACTCCATGGTTAAGAAACTTGGTAGGTGACATAAGCCTGTCCTATCTGTCATTTTTTAAGAAAATAGATGATAAACAAGCATTTGCAACATCGTTAAGGTATTTTTCATTGGGGGATATTAATTTTACTGATGAATTTGGTCAACAAACCCGTCAATTTAATCCAAATGAATTTGCTTTAGATGGAGCATACTCAATCAAACTCGCGGAAAACTTTTCAGGGGGTGTTGCTTTTAGATACATTTATTCAAATTTAACTGGTGGAGTAAATGTATCAGGAGCTGACACTAAACCGGGTCAATCTTTGGCTTTTGATTTATCAGGATACTACCAAAATGATAAAATGAAGTTAGGGGAGAAAAATTTAACACTGGCGCATGGTATTAATATTTCAAATGTTGGTGCAAAAATGTCATATTCAAATACATCCAAAAGAGATTTTATTCCTGTTAACTTAAGGTTAGGAACAAGAGCAACAATGGAAATCGATAAATACAATACCTTTTCTTTATCTTTCGATTTGAACAAGTTGCTTGTGCCAACGCCCGCTGTTTATCAAAGAGATTCAAATAACTTACCAGTTTTGGGAGCTGACCAAAGCTATTTAATTGGCGCAGGTAGCGACCCTGATCGTGGACTTGCTAACGGAATATTCGGGTCTTTTTCTGATGCTCCTGGTATTATACTAAGAGATGAAGATAATGATCCTGTAACCAATGCTGATGGAACGTATCAAGTAGAGTCAGGTAGTGTATTTAAAGAAGAGTTAAGGGAGGTTAATTTTGGTATTGGCGCTGAGTATTGGTATGATAATCAATTTGCTGTTAGAGCAGGTTTTTTCAACGAACATGCAACAAAAGGAAACAGAAAGTATTTCACTTTGGGGGCAGGCTTAAGATACAATGTGATAGGAATTGATTTAACGTATTTAATACCCGCATACTTTAATTCAAATGGTCAAGTTCAACAAACTTCACCGTTACAAAACACCTTACGTTTCACTCTTACTTTTGATTTTGATGCATTCAATGCGCAAAATGTAGATGCGGGTTCTTGATGAAAATAAGAGTAGGTTACGGAATTGATGTTCACCAACTTGCAGAAGGTGAAACTTTGTTCATAGGTGGAGTGAAATTCGATTATCATTTGGGAACCGTAGGGCATTCGGATGCCGATGTATTACTACACGCAATATCAGATGCAATTTTGGGAGCAGCAGGACTTAGAGATATTGGGTACCATTTTCCCGATACGTCCGGAGAATACAAAAACATCGATAGTAAAATACTACTAAAGCGCGTTATTTCTTTAATCGAAGAAAACAATTGGCGTGTTGAAAATGTAGACGCTACAGTGGTTCTTGAACAACCAAAAGTCAACCCTCGTATCCATGAAATTAAAGATGTACTTTCGACCATATTAAAGGTCACAAAAGATGCTGTAGGAATAAAGGCAACGACGTCAGAAAAACTGGGCTATGTTGGCGCCGAAAAAGGAATTCAAGCACATGCCGTGGCCCTTCTAATTAAAGACGAATGAAAGATCTTCAGCAAACTACTTCCTTAAAATGGTTTGAATCAGAACAAGAATTACAAGAACATGACTTGGAATTATATGTTGCTGCAAAGAACGCTGCGAACAAGGCTTATGCTGCCTATAGCGGCTTTCATGTTGGATGTGCTCTTAGGTTGGATGATAATTCCATTTTTATTGGTAACAATCAAGAGAATATCGCTTTCCCATCTGGTCTTTGTGCCGAACGTGTTGCACTTTTTGCGGCAAAAGCAAATCATCCTGATAAAAGCATCAAATCAATAGCGATTTACGCTTACAGTGAGCATGCCAAACATGCAGGAGTAGTGAGTCCTTGCGGTGGTTGCAGGCAAGTTATGATTGAGTATGAACAAAACAATCCACATCCAATACCAGTGTTTATGCCTGGCCCAAATCATACCATTTATATGGTTGATTCTGTTGCAGCTTTGCTTCCTTTTTTCTTTGAGTCGAAGGCAGTAAAAAAGCAATCCTAGTTTATTTTTATGAACTTCGTTCATTTGTACTAATTTTGTCAATCTTTTAAAATAAAAACAAGACTATGGCAACAGCTACAGCTAAAAAAAACACGTCAATAGAATTCACAAAAGAGCAATACCTTTTTTGGTATGAGAAAATGCTTTTAATGAGAAAGTTTGAAGAGAAAACAGGGCAATTGTATACAATGCAGAAGTTTGGCGGATTTTGTCATTTATATATTGGCCAAGAGGCTGTAGTCGCTGGCACCGTAACTGCAACCCAAAAAGGAGACAAACACATTACAGCTTACAGAGATCATGCTCATCCTATTGGTTTAGGAATGGATCCAAAATTTATTATGGCTGAGCTTTACGGTAAATCTACCGGTTGTTCAAAAGGTAAAGGAGGCTCAATGCATATGTTTGATAAAGAATTGAACATGATGGGTGGTCACGGAATTGTTGGTGGTCAAATTGCCTTGGGAGCAGGAATTGCTTTTGCTGAAAGATACAATGAAACTGATAACGTTTGTATTTGCTCAATGGGTGATGGAGCCGTAAGGCAAGGTATATTGCACGAAACCTTCAATATGGCAATGATCTGGAAACTTCCTGTAGTTTTTATTATAGAAAACAACAACTATGCAATGGGAACATCAGTTGACAGAACAACCAACATGACTGATTTGTCAACATTAGGATTGTCTTATGGAATGCCATCAGAATCAGTCGATGGTATGCATTGCGAAACTGTTCACGATGCGATAGCTAAAGCTTGCCAAAGAGCAAGAAAAGGTGAAGGCCCTACATTACTTGATATCAGGACGTATCGTTATAAAGGACACTCAATGAGTGATCCTCAAAAATATCGAACGAAAGATGAACTAAATGAATTCAAGTCACAAGATCCAATTAAGAATGTTTTTAATACCATTACAAAAAAGAAATACGCTACAGAGCAAGAACTAAAAGCAATTCAAGATAAAGTGAAAACACAAGTAGAGGAATCAGTAAAATTTGCTGAAGAATCACCATTGCCTGATGCATCTGAGCTTTACAAAGATGTTTACACGCAGGAGGATTATCCTTACGTGATGAATTAATTAATACACTTATTAAAATATAAATATACAATGGCCGAAGTAGTTAGAATGCCTAAATTAAGTGATACAATGACCGAAGGGGTTGTTGCTGAATGGCATAAGAAAATTGGTGATGATGTAGAATCAGGTGAAGTGTTAGCTGAAATTGAGACAGATAAAGCAACCATGGAGTTTGAGTCGTTTCTTGATGGAGTTTTGCTTTACATAGGAATAGAAAAAGGTCAAACAGCACCGGTTGATGCCGTCTTAGCTATTTTAGGCCAAAAAGGAGAAGATATTTCTGCTTTATTAGCTGAAGTGGCTAGCGAACCTGTGGGTGAATCTGCTTCTTCCGAACCTAAAGTTGACCCACCCCAGCTATCTGTAGCTCCAGTTGCTGCTCCTTCAGCAGCGCCGGCCCCCATTCCAGTTTCTGTTAGTCAACCATCAGACAATGGAAGATTAAAGGCCTCGCCTTTAGCAAAAGCTTTAGCCGCTGATAAAGGAATTGATATTCAGCAAATTGCTGGCTCAGGCAACGGAGGAAGAATTGTAAAAAGAGATATTGATAATTTTACTCTGGCAGCGGCTGCTCAAACATCAGTTGCAACTGGTGTTGAAAATTATACCGAAGAGCCAGTTTCTCAAATGAGAAAAGTAATTGCATCACGCTTAAGCGAAAGTAAGTTTACGGCACCTCATTTTTACCTTACCATGGATATTGATATGGACAATTCGATGGCAGCTCGTAAACAAATTAATGCTGCAGGCGATGTTAAAATATCATTTAATGATTTTGTTGTTAAAGCAGCAGCAAACGCTTTAAAAAGAAACCCAAAGGTTAACTCAGCTTGGATGGGCGATAAAATCAGATACAACAACCACATACATATTGGTATTGCCGTGGCAGTACCTGATGGATTATTGGTTCCTGTTGTTCGATTTGCTGACACTAAAGGATTGGCTGAAATCGGCGCCGAAGTGAAAGACCTTGCCGGAAAAGCAAAAGCTAAAAAATTGCAACCAAACGAGTGGGAAGGAAATACATTTACTATTTCTAACCTTGGGATGTATGGTATAGAGGCGTTTACGGCTATCGTAAATCCACCAGATGCTTGTATTCTTGCTGTTGGAGGTATCAAACAAATTCCTGTGGTCAAAAACGGACAAGTTTTGCCGGGTAATGTTATGAAGGTAACTTTATCATGCGATCATAGAGTAGTTGATGGTGCAACAGGTTCTGAGTTTTTGCTTGACTTAAAAGCTAATTTAGAAAACCCAGTTAGAATGTTGGTTTAAGAATCACAACGAATTTTAAACTTAAAACCTGAGCATTTTGTTCAGGCTTTTTTCGTTTATATTGCTTTGTGCGATAACTTTATAACCAAGTTTCGTTTTCAATCTTTCTGCTAAGTACTCTTGTTCTGTTAATCCAGGGGTAGCAATAAATATTACGCGATCTTTAATTTCAAACAAATCCATAATAGAAGAATATCCACTTCTGGTAATTATAAATTTGGAGTCATTAATTAATTCAATTAGCTTTTTCGAATTCACTGTTTGCGATGAACCGGATTCTCCAACGATTATAATTTTTAAACCTGAAACGGCTTTTGATACCAAGGTTTTTAATTTGCTCCTTTGAGGTTCCGGCCCCGATAAAATAAGTAATACGTCATTTTGTCTTTCTATCTCGTTGCTGAATTCAGAAGGTTCTAAGTGGCTTTTAATACCGATGAAATTGGTTTTTAGTTTCAATGATTCTGGTACAACTGAAAGGGCTCCGCTTAGGTTAATCGTTTCATTATCAGGAATCCAAACCTCATCAAAACAATTCAGCCACAGGTGAATTTGTCTTTTGAATTGCTTGTTTAATACTGGAAAAATTGGATTAATTTGGTGCGTTATAATTACTGACTTAACGTTTGAATTGTAAAAGCCATAGCGATTATCAGAAACAATCAACTCTGGCTGATGCTTTTCAATTAGTGCCTTTAAATCCTTTTTTTCTGATTGAATGGATTTTATTATTTTCGGTATTTGGAATCCTAATTTCAACGTTTGCGCAGAATCAATATTTGAATAGTTGATGTCCAGGCCTGCTATTTTTTCAGATTTTAAATCAGAAAAATTAGATTGTAAAAACCGCAAAGATTCCCCATTGCCAACAATGATAACTTCAAAACCATCTTGAACTAAGTCGTTGATGACAGGAATACACCTTGAAGCATGCCCAAGGCCCCAATTTAAAGGAGATATTAATGCAGTTTTTGTTTTCAATAATTTTATACTGATGATCTGGTTAATTCACACCAAAATGATTTACCACAAACTCTTTTAGTCAATCAAAAGTAGCTAAATTTGCTGCCCAATTTTATCAAGATTAATGGCGAAAAAGAAGTTAATACGGTTTAAACAAATTGAGGAATTTCCTCATGTAGCTGAACCAGCATTTGACGAAATTTTAGGTAAGGATTACAATCTTAAAGGCAATTGGGCGAAAAGCTTTTTTGGTAATTCACATCCAATTGTTTTAGAATTAGCATGTGGAAAAGGGGAATATACGGTTGCTTTGGCTAAGGCATTCCCTAACATTAATTTTCTTGGATTAGATATTAAAGGTTCTCGTATTTGGTATGGAGCCCAACAGGCCATTGATGAAAACATTCCAAATGCTAAATTTTTAAGAACCAGAATTGATCTAATTGAAAGTTTTTTCGGTGAAAATGAAATTGATGAAATTTGGATAACCTTTCCTGATCCTCAACCTCAAGAAAGCAGAGAAAAGAAACGTCTAACAAGTGATAGGTTTTTGAATCGATATCGACAGTTTTTAAAACCGAATGGAGCTGTAAACTTAAAACACGATAGCGACTCATTTTATCAATATACCCTAGAGCAAATTGGCAAACATGGCTTTAAACTTCATCATCGGTTCGATGATGTATATAATCAGATTGATGAAATTCCTGAAAAGTATGCAACCGTGTATAAAGTTCAAACGCATTACGAAAAGTTGTTTGCCGCCAAAGGGCATGTTATTAAATTTGTTAGTTTTTCAATATGAAAAAAGGTGAAGAGTTTTTTGAAATGGTATGGCAAGTGGTTGAGCTTATCCCGAAAGGTCGAGCAACCAGTTATGGTGCAATTGCAAAATATTTGGGTGCTGCAAAATCAGCAAGAGTGGTCGGGTGGGCCATGAATGCTTCTCACACTTCGTTAAAACAAGTTCCGGCACACCGAGTTGTAAACAGAAATGGAGTGCTGTCAGGTAAAAATTTCTTTTCAACTCCTTTTGAGATGCAAGAAAAATTGGAACTAGATGGACTTAAAATAGTAGATGATAAGATAATTGATTTTAAAAGTATTTATTGGGATCCACAATTGGAGTTAACCATTTAAAGAATAGACAATGACAAAAGACGAAATATTAAAAGCCCTCAGCTTTGTATTAGAACCAGACTTAAAGAAAGATGTTGTAAGCCTTAATTTGGTTTCGAACATTGGTATTGATGGTGATAAAGTAACCTTTGATCTAAAGGTTCAGAATAATGCATTACACAACAAAAAAAGAATAGAGGAAGCATGTATCTTCCACATTCAAAACAAAGTGTTAAGAGCTGCTCAAGTGCAAGTTAGTATTGATGCTTTACCAAAAGAAGATGAAGCTGCAGTTCAAAAAGAAAAGACATTTAAGAATATAGACAAAGTAATAGCTATTGCATCAGGTAAGGGTGGAGTTGGTAAATCTACAATAACAGCAAACCTTGCTGCTGGGTTGGCTAAAAAAGGTTTTAAAGTAGGTTTAATTGACGCTGATATTTACGGGCCTTCTATTCCTATGATGTTTGATGTGATGAATGAAAAGCCTGGGGTTCAGAACATTGATGGTGAGAGTAAAATGTTGCCTGTTGAAAATTACGGAGTTAAAATTATCTCCATCGGATTTTTCTCCGCACCAGACCAAGCAATTGTTTGGAGAGGACCAATGGCGAGCAAAGCATTAACTCAAATGTTTAACGATGTAGAATGGGGCGAATTGGATTATTTATTCATAGACCTTCCTCCAGGAACTGGTGACATTCATTTAACAATTGTTCAAAGTGTTCCGTTAACAGGAGCAGTAGTAGTAAGTACTCCACAACCAGTAGCTTTGGCCGATGCTCGAAAAGGAATTGCTATGTTTAATATGCCAAACATTAATATTCCAATTTTAGGCTTGGTTGAAAATATGTCTTACTTTTCTCCACCTGAGTTATCTGGCAATAAATACTACATTTTTGGTGAAAAGGGTGTTTCTCGATTAGCAGAAGAAAAAGGTTTACAGCTGTTAGGTGAAATTCCTATAATTGAAAGTATTCGCGAAGCAGGTGACGTTGGTCGCCCAGCAGTATTGCAAAATAATACAGCACAGAGCAAAGCTTTCGATGCACTATGTGATACAATTACAAAAATTTAAAATTACAAGTCATAAATCTTAATTTTGTCTAAATAAAATTAACCTATTGGAAAATAAAGTAGAACTCTTAAAAAAGGTAAATAAAGCACTTGAAAATGTGTTCAATTTTGTTAAACAAGACGGAGGTGAATTAAAAATTATAGATCTTACTGACGATATGGTTTTACAGGTCGAGTTGAATGGTGCTTGCCGAACATGCGACATGAATACTATGACCTTTAAAGCGGGAGTTGAAGAAACAATTTTAAAATCGATTCCTGAAATTAAGAGTGTTGAAGCACTCAATTTTTCATTTGAACAAATTCGACTATAGATTGTATAAGTTGTAACTTAAATTACCGATTGGTAATCCAACCTTAAGTCAATTTGGCATCCTCTATTTTATGACTTACAAGATTTAATTTTCAATGAATAAAACACTTGAACAGAAAAAGGAAGTCACCATTTTATTTGCCGGTGATTCAGGAGACGGTATCCAGCTAACTGGCAATCAATTTAGCGATACCACCGCTCTTTTCGGTAATGATGTTAGAACCTTTCCAGACTTTCCTGCTGAGATTAGAGCTCCGCAAGGTACCGTTGCCGGAGTGTCAGGGTTTCAACTGCAGTTTGGTTCTTCAGATTTGTACAGTCCAGGAGATAAAGCTGATGTATTAGTTGTGATGAATTCCGCTGCATTAAAAGCCAATTTGCACAACCTTAAGAGCAGCGGAATAGTAATAGCAAACTCAGCAGGTTTTGATAAAAAGAATTTAAAACTATCTGGTTATGGAGATGAAAATCCACTTCATACTATTTCAGAAAAAGAATTCCGGATTCATGAAATCGATATAACCAAACTAACTCGTACCGCCTTGGTTGATTCAGGGCTAGGGACTAAAGAAGTTGATCGATCAAAGAACATGTTTGTTCTTGGTTTTTTGTACTGGATGTACAACCGAAGCCTTGCGACTACCGAGAGCTTCATTAAATCAAAATTTAAAACTAAAAAGCATCTTATTGATGCAAATATTAAGGTTTTGAAAGCAGGTTATCACTTTGGTGATACCTCTGAAACTTTTACATCGAGGTACGACGTAAAGCCTGCCGATTTGCCCAAAGGTAATTACCGAAGTATTATGGGTAACCAAGCAACAGCATTAGGTTTAGTTGCTGCTTCTCAAAAATCAGGTCTTGAGTTGTTGTATGCTTCATATCCAATAACACCGGCTTCTGATATTTTACATGAGCTGGCAAAACACAAAAATTTTGGTGTTAAAACATTCCAGGCAGAAGACGAAATTGCTGCTGCTTGTGCTGCCGTTGGAGCCTCTTTTGCTGGTAATTTGGCAATAACAGCATCCTCTGGTCCTGGTATCGCCTTGAAAGGTGAAACTATTGGTCTTTCCGTTATTTTAGAGTTGCCGCTAGTTATAATTAATGTTCAACGTGGTGGGCCTTCAACTGGATTGCCAACAAAAACTGAGCAGTCAGATTTATTGCAGGCCTTGTATGGTAGAAATGGCGAAGCACAAACTGTGGTTATAGCTGCTAAATCTCCTTCTGATTGCTTTGATAAAGCATACCAAGCATGTAAAATTGCCGTTGAGCACATGACGCCAGTTATGTTGCTGACTGATGGCTACATGGCAAATGGATCGGAACCTTGGGCTTTTCCTAAATCTGCCGATTTGCCAGAAATAATCAACCATAAAACGGATAAAATCAACAGTGATAAAGGCTATTTACCCTACCTTAGGGATGAGAATCTTGTTCGTTCTTGGGCAGTTCCTGGCACAAAAGATCTACAACATCGTGTTGGTGGATTGGAGAAAGATTTTTTAACTGGGAACGTATCTTATGATCCTGATAACCATGAAAAAATGGTTAAGGTTAGAGCAGCAAAAATCGCAAAAATTTCGGATTTTATTGCAGAAATTGAATTAGAAGCAGGCACTATAGATGCTGATGTTCTTGTGCTAGGCTGGGGATCAACATTTGGAGCAATAAAAACAGCAGTAAAAGATCTTTCAGAAGAAGGATACAAGGTGGCTCATGCTCATCTTACTTTTATTAATCCTATGCCTCGTAATCTTGGCGCAATGTTGAAATCGTTTAAAAAGGTACTAATTCCTGAATTGAACGATGCTCAAATGGTTCATGTAATTCGAAGTAAATATTTGATAGACGCAATTCCGTTTAATAAAATAAAAGGGCTTCCGTTTTCGATTGAAGAAATTAAAGCAAAAATCTTAGAAACATTACCATCATGACGGTAAATTCAAATAAATTATCAGCAAAAGATTACGCCACTGATCTTGACGTACGCTGGTGTCCCGGTTGTGGCGATTATTCCATATTAAAGCAAGTTCAAACTGTTTTAGCCGATGAAGGAGTGGTTAAAGAGGACGTGGTATTTGTTTCGGGTATTGGCTGTTCATCGAGGTTTCCTTATTACATGGACACTTATGGTATTCATTCAATTCATGGCCGTGCTCCTGCTATTGTTAGTGGAATGAAAATAGCAAATCCTGATTTGAGTATCTGGATGATTACTGGAGATGGTGATGCCCTTTCAATTGGAGGGAATCATTTAATTCATCTGTTAAGAAGAAATTTTGACATCAATGTTTTGTTGTTCAACAATGAAATATACGGACTAACAAAAGGCCAATATTCTCCGACGTCACCGAAAGGAAAAGTTACAAAATCTACCCCAATGGGTAGTATTGATCATCCATTTAATCCGCTCGCGCTTTGCATGGGTGCGGATGCAACATACATTGCTCGTACTATGGACCGCGACCCAAAACATATGCGTGAAATCTTAAATAGCGCTAATGGTCACAAGGGGACATCAATGGTTGAGATTTATCAAAATTGTAACGTTTTTAATGATGGCGCTTTTGAGGACTTTACCGATAAAAAAAGAAAAGCGGAAACCACCTTGTATTTAGAAAACGGCAAACCTTTAGTTTTTGGTGAAAACAAAAACAAGGGTATTAAACTGGATGGTTTTAAACCAATAGTAGTTGATTTGGATTCAACTTCGGTTGATGAACTATGGATTCACGATGAATCTGATAAAATTAAGGCAACCATTTTAATAGGTTTTTTCTCAGACCCTTCTGATTTAGATTTTCTTCCAAGACCATTTGGTGTGTTTTATCAAAAAGATAGATTTATTTATGAAGAAGCTCTTATAAACCAAGTTGCTGAGGTTACTAAAAGAAAAGGTAAAGGTGATCTGGATAGCCTTTTGGCTGGTTCAAATGCTTGGACAATTTAGGTTAAAACATTATTCCTATATCCAAACTGATGTAGTTTGAAATTGCCTTTTGTTTAATAGTTGATATTGGCGTTCCATTCAAAAGAGCAACTGTACCGTCAGAATTCAGCTCATGATAGTTCTTTTTGAAAATGTTGGTGACCCCATTATTGAATGACAGGCCAGCAACAAGAGCCGTTTTACCATGAAAATTATATTCAACCCCACCACCGATAACCATTCCAATTCTTATTGGGCTTATATCAGCTAAAACATCAACATTTTCATTGGTTAAATCTCCAGATGCAAGCGCGAACGATTCATTTTTTCGTGACTTAACTCTAAGTCCTGTAGATATTCCGAAATTCGCGAAATAGGTAGAGTAACCGATTTCATTGGTTTTCATTTTAATCGTTAACGGTATTGTAACATATCTAATGCTATATTCAGAAGTATTTATTGCTTGTGATATACTAGTGTCAGGGGCGGTTGGTGAAACGATGTCTGCAAATTTAATGCTGCCGGTATTAGAAGATAATTCAATACATGTGCTGAAGGCGTAATTGTAACTGTTGCCAATAGTGAAATCTGCCATTAACCCATACCCAAAACTTGTTTTAGCACCATTTGAGGTAATGCCTTTCGTGTCTGGTTTAAAACATCCTACATTAGGACTCATTTTAAGTCCGAGTCTGAACGGTTGAACTTCCTGCGAAAATCCAAGATTAATAAATAATAGAGATACCAATAAAAGGAGGCAGTTTTTCATAATTTTGGGCGCATTTTAATAGTTACAATATTAACGAAATACAAGTGAGGAAATTTTTCAGTTTTACGTACTATCTAATTTTGTGCCTCTTTTGGGGCTGCAGTGAAAACCCTCATGAAGTTGATTTAACAGGACATGAGCAGCAGTTAGAAATTAAACGATTTGAGCAAGATCTGCTAAAAGAAAAATTACAGAGTAGTGAGCTGGGAAAAAAATACGGTTACTTTTTTAAAGCTTTCAGAAATAAGATGATTGCAAATGGGCAACAAAACGATTCACTTTTAAGTCAAAATTTGATGGCTTTTAAAAACGATCAATACGTAGGTGAGGTTTTTAGAGCTGTAGATGAACAATTTCATAGCTTGGATAACGAAAGTCAGGTTTTAAGCAAGGCATTTAGTTACTATCATTATCACTTTCCGAATAAAGTAATCCCTAATGTGGTAAGTTTTGTTTCAGGTTTTAACTATGGTGCTGTTGCTCTTGATAGTACATTAGCAATTGGCTTAGATATGTTTTTAGGTAAAAACAACGATTACTACAACATGTTGCAATTCCCGGTTTATCAGCAAACAAAAATGACAAGACCAAATCTGCCATATCAAGCAATAAAATCATGGTTGGTTTCTGAATTTGAGGAAAAATCAAAGTCAAATATGTTAGATAAATTGATTTACACGGGAAAACAACTTTACTTGATGGATGCGCTATTTGTAGAAGCATCAGATTCAATGAAAATCGGTTATACCAACCAACAAATACATTGGGCCAATCAAAATGAGCTAGCTGTGTGGTCTCACATAGTGGATAACAAACTTCTGTATTCGAAAATTTATTCCGATTATTTTAAATTTTTCAATAATGGTCCTTTTACAACATCTTTGTCACGTGAATCACCACCAAGGATGGGTGAATATGTAGGATGGCAAATTGTTCGTAGTTTCATGAGCAACAACCAAGTTACTGTAGATAGTTTAATGAAAATTGACGACAGCCAATGGTTGCTGTCAAACTCAAAGTACAAACCAAAAAGATAATAAAGCGATGGGAAAATCTAAGATTACTTTCGATATAGATATGGACGTTAACAACGTGCCTGAAAGCATAAACTGGAATGCGACCGATACGGGAGATAAAGGAGTTGCTGATGCAGTAATGATCAGCATGTGGGATAAAAACGAAAAGAATACTTTGAAAATTGATCTTTGGACAAAGAACATGATGGTTGATGAAATGAAAATGATGTTACATCAAACCATGCTTACTCTTTCAGATACTTTTGAGAGAGCTACAGGTGATATACACAATGCTGAAGAAATCAGAGAATTCGCTCAAAAATTTGGTGAGAACGTTGGGATTGTGAAGAAAGGATAAGAATACAGCTTCTTTACAAACCAGCATTGCTTCAAAATCAGGAAGGCAATTAAAGGAAACGGATGCCTAAATTATTTTAGTAATTCGGTAATCTCAGCTAAAAGCTCTTCTTTGCCGACATATTTTTCAGATGACGACAAAATTGTGTTAGGCATCACTTCCCACATTATTTTTAATGTTTTGTTGTAAAAGGCAATATTTTTAGCCAATTGATTCTTGTTTAGCTTGTCTATTTTAGTGAATACAATGGTAAACGGTACGGCATTTTCACCTAGATATTCAATGAATTCTAAATCTTTTTTCTGAGGCTCTAATCTGCTATCAATCAATAAATACAGATTGACAAGATTTCTTCTCTTTAAAATGTAGTCATCAATAAAAACGACCCAAGACTTTCTGTCTCTTTTTGAAACACTGGCATAACCATAGCCAGGTAAATCAACCAGATACCAGCTTTCGTTTACAATAAAATGATTAATGGATTGGGTTTTCCCCGGTTTACCTGATGTTTTGGCGAGGCCTTTAACCCCAGTCAGCATATTGATTAGGCTGGATTTACCAACATTGGACCTGCCTATGAAGGCGAACTCTTTAATGTTGTTATCAGGGCATTGAGAAAGTTCTTTTGAGCTCTTTACAAACGTGGCAGATTCAATCATTAGATTTAAACTACTCTGCTATACCAAGCATCCAATATATTGTTGAATTCCATGGGATGTTCCATCATAGGCGCATGACCACATTCATCAATCCAATAAAGGTCCGAATTAGGTAACAGTTTATGGAATTCTTCCGCAACTTCCGGAGGGGTTATTAAGTCATTTTTACCCCAGATTAAACAAACTGGCATCTGAAAATTCGGAATTTCTTTTGCCATATTATGTCTTATTGCTGATTTTGCAATTGAGATAATTCTGATCGCTTTTCCTTTGTCATTTACAATTGAAAAGCACTCATCTACCAACGATTCTGTGGCATGTTTTGGGTCATGAAACGTAATAGCTACTTTGTCTTTTATGAAATTTCTGTCGCCTCTTTTAGGAAATGAATCGCCCATTGCATTTTCATATAGACCTGATGAGCCGGTGAGTGTCATTGTTTTTATTTTTTCGGGATGTTCTTTAGTATAAACCAAAGCTACATGCCCACCCAAAGAGTTGCCCAACAAATGAACATTATTTAAGCCTTTAAAGGCAATAAAATCATGAACGTATTTTGCGATGTTTTTTACGTTGGTATTTAAAATTGGGAGTGTATAAATCGGGAGCAATGGTATTATCACTCGGAATTTTTTGGTGAAATGCTCAAAAACATTTTCAAAATTACTAAGTGCTCCAAATAAACCATGTAGTACAATTATTGTTTCTCCTTCGCCTCTTTCAATGTATTCAAAGCCACCATCACTGATTATTTGATCTTGCATAATTCCAGATTATTTCAATCAAAATTAATCAAAAACACATTCGGCATTACTCAGTATTCTAAGCCTATCAACATTAACCAGTTGATAGTGCTTATTTTTTGTATAAAGTACTTATAATCATTGCTTTAATTGAATATTTATTCGGGATTACGTACTCCGGCAATGCCGTGCTTGAAAGCAATAATGATTGAAGTTTTCAACAAAGTGGTAAAAAGTGGTTCTAAATGGTAAAATGTGGTAAAATCTACCTATTTTTACACATTAATTGTAAAGTGCTAATGCTGAATCTATTAGGAGAATATAACTGTAAGCTTGATGCAAAGGGCAGATTTATGCTACCTGTGGCTCTTAAGAAAGAGTTGCTGGAGGTGCTGTCGCGTGGGTTTGTGGTTAATAGAAATCTACATCAACAATGTTTGGTATTGTATCCGTATGCTGAGTGGGAAAAGCTGACTAAGAAAATTGGCTCACTCAATAGATTGATAAAAAAGAATGATCTTTTTATAAGGAAAGTGATGGGTGGGGCAACCAAGGTTATCGCAGATGGAAACGGAAGATTGTTGTTGCCTAAATCTTTATCTGAATATGCTTCACTTGGCACTGAAGTAAAGGTTGTTGGCGGCGGATCCACCGTTGAAATATGGTCGAAAGATGCTTATGAGAAAGTTATGAATGACGAAGTTGATCTTGAGGGATTGGCTGAGGATGTTATGGGTGATATAACTTTTGATGATAATGAGTAAATACCACACTCCGGTTCTCTTATGTGAAAGTGTTGATGGGTTGATTTCTGATAAATCAGGAGTATACGTTGATGTAACATTTGGAGGTGGAGGTCATTCTCGAGAAGTTTTGAAACGATTAAATGAGTCAGGCGTATTGGTTGGGTTTGATCAAGATAAAGACGCTAAATTGAATATTCCAAATGACGAGCGGTTCGAGTTCGTTGATCAAAATTTTAGATACGCAAAGAATTTTCTACGCATGATGAATCGTTACCCGGTTGATGGAGTGCTGGCGGATTTAGGCGTTTCTTCTCATCAGTTTGATGTTCCTGAAAGAGGTTTTTCGCTCAGAGTAGATGCCGCACTTGATATGCGCATGAATGATTCTGATCCGCTTGCCGCGAAGCAAGTGGTTAATGAATATTCGGTAAAGGATTTAACTACAGTATTAAAAGAGTTTGGAGAAGTAAAGCATGCTTACCGTATAGCTAATGAGATTCATGCTCAACGTCAAGTCTCTAAAATTGAGACAACCTTCCATATGCTCGAAATAATAAAAAGGGTTGTCTCCGATAAAGCCTTTAAAAAAGAGGCTGTTTTAGTTTTTCAGGCATTGCGAATTGAAGTGAATCAAGAAATTGAGGTTTTAAGACAGCTGCTTTCTCAGGCTAAAGATTTAATAAAGCCAGGAGGTAGGTTGGTGGTGATTTCATATCATTCTTTGGAGGATAGATTAGTGAAGAACTTCATGCGTTCCGGTAATTTTGATGGAATTCAAGAGAAGGATTTTTATGGAAATATAAAAAGGCCGTTTAATCCGATAAATCGAAAAGTACTTGTTCCATCTGAAGACGAGCAAAAAGAAAATACTAGATCAAGAAGTGCTAAACTAAGAATTGCAGAAAGGAGTACCGAGAATGATTAAGAATAAAGAGCGGTCGGTCGGCAGATCTCTAGTTGATGTAATTAACGGTAATTTTTTAACCCATGATGACGTGCTTCGTCATTTGCCATTTGTATTGTTTTTGTTCTTTATGGCGCTCGTATATATAGCAAACGGGTATTTAGCAGAAGATACGGTCCGTCAGTTGAACGCGGTTGGTAAAAATGTTAAAGAAGCTCGCTCTGAGTACATTACTACTAAATCCGAATTAATGTACAAAAGCAAGCAAAGTGAATTGGCTGAGTATATTAAGATTAAGGGAATGGGGCTAGAGGAGTCTTCAGAGCCGCCAAAGAAAATTATTGTTTCAGATCTTAATCTTTTAGAAAACTGATGGAGCAGCATAAGGCAATTTTCAAAAGGCTCTACATTGTATTTTTTCTTGTTTGTTTGTTTGCGGTTGCTGTAATTTTTAAAATGCTGTCAACTCAATTTATTGAAGGCGAACACTGGACGTCAAAAGCAAATACTCAAACTACAATTTATAGAAATATCCCTGCAGTGCGTGGCAATATTTATGCGTCCGGCGGAAGTCTACTTGCTACTTCAGTTCCTATTTACGAAGTTAGATGGGATCCAAATGTTGAAGCTCTGACTGATGAATACTTCGCTGAATACGTTGATTCATTGGCCATGGTAATGGCTGTTATGTTTCAGAATAAATCGGCAATGGCTTATAAAATGGATTTCGTGAAAGCTCGAAATTCAGGGTCTAGGTATTTTCTGATTGGTCGTAATGTAAACTTCAATCAACTTAAAGCAATTCGCCAATTTCCTATTTTAAAACGCGGAAAGTACAAAGGTGGGTTGATTATTCACCAACAAAACAAGCGAAAAAAACCTTTCAGAGCTTTGGCTTCAAGAACAATTGGTTATGAACGTGAAGGTGTTAAGCCTGTAGGATTAGAAGGTGCGTATAGTAAAACGCTTTCGGGTGTTAATGGCAAGCGATTGATGCAAAAAATTGCAGGTGGAATTTGGATGCCTATTAACGATGAGAATGAAATTGAGCCTGAAGATGGATCTGATATCATAACTACGCTTGATGTTAATATTCAAGATGTTGCTCATAATGCATTAAAAAAACAACTAGAAAAACATTCTGCTGATCACGGGTGTGTTGTTTTGATGGAAGTGGAAACCGGGAATGTTAAAGCAATAGTAAACCTTACAAGAGGCAATGATGGTGAGTACTATGAGAAATACAATTATGCGATAGGTGAAAGTACAGAGCCGGGTTCAACCTTCAAATTAGCTGCATATATGGTTGCCCTTGAAGATGGTTACATTGATATTGACGACACCATAAATACCGGAAAAGGGAAATACCAGTTTTACGATACTTATATGTACGATTCACACGAAGGTGGATTCGGGACACTTAGCGTAAAAGATGCTTTTGCTCTTTCTTCAAATATCGCTGTAGCAAAAATTATTTCGAAATACTACAACCGAAACCCGCAGGCTTTTATAGATAGGTTATACAAAATGAATCTCCATATGCCTTTAGGTATTGAAATTTTTGGTGAGGGCAAACCTCAAATTAAATCAGCCGATGATCCTTCTTGGTCAGGAATTAGTTTGCCTTGGATGTCTCACGGATATGAGGTGCAGATGACACCACTGCAGATTCTGGCATTTTACAATTCAGTTGCCAATGACGGAGTAATGGTTAAGCCAAAATTTGCTGAAGAAATCCGAAAGTATGATAAAGTCATTGAAACTTTTGACCCCATTGTTGTGAACGAAGCTATTTGCTCAAAAGCAACAATTAAAAAAGTACATGAGATGCTTAATGCAGTTGTTGAATACGGAACAGCAAGAAATTTAAGAAACTCTAATTATCCAATTGCTGGTAAAACAGGAACAGCGCAAATAGCTAATGCTAAATATGGTTATAGCTATGAGTCAAAAGTTAGTCATCAAGCTTCTTTCTGTGGTTATTTTCCATCTGATAACCCAAAATACACCTGTATAGTAGTTGTAAATGCTCCTTCAAGAAATGTGTATTACGGAAATCTAGTAGCAGGTCCAATTTTTAAAGAGATAGCTGATAAAGTTTATGCGTCAAGCGTTGGGATTCATTCCCAGCTTACTGAAACTATATCGTCCTCAAAAATCAGAATACCTGTTAGTAAAAATGGTGCTCTTACTGATATTATAGCGGTGTTTAACGAAATTGGAGTTAAGAACACAGTGAATACGGAAGCTGAGTTTGTTAGCTCAAAAACAGGGCCTACAAATGTTGAGTTGTATGGCCGGAAAATAATTGAAGGATTAGTGCCTAACGTATTGGGTCTTAACCTTAAAGATGCTGTTTATCTACTTGAAAACGCGGGTTTGGTAGTCGAGGTAAACGGAAGAGGAACTGTAAAAAAACAGTCAATAAAGTCAGGACTCAAAGTACAGCGAGAAATGAAAATCACAATTGAATTAGTATGACAAAGCTGCTGAAAGACATTGCATATAAGTCAGGTATTGAACAAGTTATTGGTTCAACAAATGTTGCCATTGACAACATTTGTTTTGACTCAAGAGAAGCGAATAATTTTTCTCTTTTTATTGCTGTAAATGGAACCCAGGTTGATGGTCATCTTTTTATATTAAAAGCAATTGAGCAAGGAGCGCTTGCAATTGTATGTGAGCAATTGCCTGACCAATTAAAGGATAACGTAACCTACCTTCAAGTAAAAAATTCACAACGTGCTTTAGGGTTTATAGCCTCTAATTTTTACAATCGACCTTCAGAAAACCTTAAACTTGTAGGCATTACAGGTACAAATGGCAAAACCACCGTTTCGTCTTTGCTATATCAGTTGTTTAAGTTTTTGGGTTACAAAGTTGGATTAATATCAACTATTGGTAACAAGATTCACAATCACGATATAGTTAGCACTCATACCACCCCTGACCCAATCCAGCTTAACAAGCTATTGTCTTGGATGGTAGATGCTGGGTGTACTTACTGTTTTATGGAAGTTAGTTCGCATGCAATTGAACAGCATCGAATAGCAGGGCTAGAATTTACAGGTGGAGTATTCACCAACATTACCCACGATCATTTGGATTATCATAAAACGTTCGACAACTACATTACAGCTAAAAAGAAATTTTTTGATGGACTTTCTTCAGAAGCTTTTTCATTGGTTAATAACGATGACTTTCATGCTGAAGTTATGCTGCAGAATACCAATTCTAAGCAATACACTTTCGCGGTTCGCTCATTAGCTGACTTTAGATGTAAAGTGCTGGAAAATCATTTTGATGGATTGGTGCTAAGTATTGATGGAAGTGAAGTTTACACCCAATTAGTTGGGACTTTTAACGCTTATAATTTACTTACCGTTTATGCTGTGGCAAAGCTTTTAAAGCAAAACGACTTAGAAATACTCACTGACTTATCAAAGTTGAAACCAGTTGAGGGTAGATTCAGTTTTGTTAAAAGTACAAATGACATTGTAGCTGTAGTAGATTACGCTCATACCCCTGACGCACTTAAAAATGTGCTTGACACCATCAATGATATTAGAGGCGGTCAAGGTAGACTGATTACAGTGGTTGGCTGCGGCGGCGACCGCGATAAAGACAAAAGGCCATTAATGGCTAAAATAGCCTGTAAGCGATCAGACAAAGTTGTTTTTACTTCAGATAATCCTCGAACTGAAGACCCTCAAACTATTCTTCAAGAAATGGAAAAAGGGGTAGAGTCAGAAGATTATGTGAAAACCCTAGCAATTGAAAACAGAAAACAGGCGATTAAAGCAGCGGTAGGTTATGCTGCTCCGGGAGATATAATTCTAATTGCAGGTAAAGGCCATGAAAAACACCAAGACATCAATGGAGTTAAACACCCATTTGATGACATGCAAGAAATTATTAATCTTTTTGAAATCACTACATAATGCTATACTACTTATTTCAATACTTAAACGAGCTTGATATACCAGGAGCCGGTGTGTTTCAATACATCTCTTTCAGAGCGGCTATGGCCTTGATACTGTCACTACTGATTTCTGCAGTATTTGGAGGTAAGTTAATCGAGTTCTTGCGAAACAAGCAAGTAGGTGAAACCGTTCGTGACTTAGGGTTAAAAGGTCAAATTGAAAAACAAGGAACACCTACAATGGGTGGTGTTATCATTTTAGCAGCGGTTCTTATTCCAACTCTTCTTTTTGCTAAGCTACACAATACCTATATTATTTTAATGATTGTTACTACTTTATGGCTAGGAGCTATTGGCTTTATTGATGACTATATAAAAGTATTTAAGAAAAATAAAGAAGGATTAGCTGGTAAATTTAAAATCATTGGTCAAGTTGGAATTGGGATAATAGCTGGAGCAACCTTATACTTTAACGACAATGTTGTAGTAAAACAAAAAGTTTATCATGCAGTTCAAGAATCGGCTGTTGAAGAAATCACTTACAGTCAAGCAGACAATAAAAGCGGCGACACTTACTCATGGGTTGATGCTAAGTCTACATTAACCACAATACCATTTGTTAAAAATAATGAGTTTGATTACGCATGGCTGATTGCTTGGTTGGGAGCAGGTTTCGCGAAATACGCTTGGCTGGTTTTCATTCCAATGGTTATTTTAATTGTAACCGCAGTATCAAATGGTGCTAATATCACTGATGGAATCGATGGTTTAGCTACAGGAACCTCTGGCATTATTGGATTAACTCTTGGTGTGTTGGCGTACCTCTCTGGAAACTACGTTTTTGCAGATTATCTAAACATAATGTTTATACCAAGCTCTGGCGAGCTAGTAATTTTTATGGCTGCCTTTGTTGGTTCATGTGTTGGGTTTTTGTGGTACAACTCTTATCCTGCACAAGTATTTATGGGCGATACAGGTAGTTTGGCTTTAGGTGGAATTATCGCTGTTTTCGCGATAGCTATTCGTAAAGAACTATTGATTCCAATTCTATGTGGAATCTTCTTAGTAGAGAATCTTTCTGTAATGATTCAGGTTGGTTACTTCAAGTACACCAAAAAGAAATTCGGCGAAGGTCGAAGGGTCTTTTTGATGTCACCATTACATCATCATTATCAAAAATTAGGTATTCACGAATCAAAAATAGTTTCAAGGTTTTGGATTGTAGGAGTTGCATTAGCGCTACTAACAATCATTACTCTGAAATTAAGATAGTTTATGAAAAAACTAGTGGTTTTAGGCGCCGGCGAAAGCGGAATTGGAGTAGCAAAACTTGCAGCTAAAAAAGGTTGGCAAGTATTGGTATCTGATAAAGGAACAATTAGTAAAGAGAATAAAGAAGTTCTTATAAATATTGGGGTAAAATTTGAAGAAGATAAACATTCTGAAACTGAGATTCTGCAAGCTGATTCAGTGGTAAAAAGTCCGGGTATTCCTGACCATATTCCATTAATTAAATCGTTAAAGCAAAAAGGAATTGAAGTGATTTCTGAAATCGAGTTTGCGGCTAGGTATACCAATGCAAAACTGATAGGTATAACTGGTTCAAACGGGAAAACTACAACGGCTTCGTTGTGTTATCACACACTAAAAAACGCCAACTACAACGTGGCTTTGGTAGGTAACATTGGCAAAAGCTTTGCGGGTTCAATTGCAGAAAAAGAACATGAGTATTACGTAATCGAACTAAGTAGTTTTCAGCTTGATGGAATGTTCAAAACAAGGTTGCATGTTGCAATTTTAATGAACATTACTGAAGATCATTTGGATAGATATGAGTATAAGTTCCAGAATTACATCAACAGCAAATTCAGAATTATTCAAAATCAAACCGAAGAAGATGCCTTTGTGTTTTGTTCGGACGATGAAGTAATTACAAAGGAGCTTTTAACTAATGAATCTAAAGCAGTTCAATTTCCTTTTTCACTAACCAAACCCCAAAAAAAAGGAGCAGAAATAATAAGTAATCATATAAATATAAACGTTCACCAAACAGTTTTAACTATGTCAATTCAAAATTTAGCCCTACAAGGAAAGCACAACATTTACAATTCAATGGCGTCAGGAATTACCGGTAGAATTCTTGATATCCGCAAAGAAGTAATCCGTGATTCATTAACTGATTTCCAGAGTCTTGAGCATCGTCTTGAGCATGTAGTAACAGTAAGTGGTATCGATTACATTAACGATTCAAAAGCAACCAATATAAATTCAACATGGTTTGCTTTAGAAACTATGCAATCTTCAATCGTTTGGATAGTTGGTGGTGTGGATAAAGGAAACGACTACTCTACTTTATTACCAATTGTAAAACAAAAAGTAAAAACTATCATTTGCTTAGGCTTAGATAACGAGAAAATTAAGGAAGCCTTTGGTGATGTGGTTGATACTATTATCGAATCGAAATCAATGAGCGAAGCAGTAGCTTACGCTTATCAATCAGCAAGTAAAGGTGAGTCTGTTTTATTATCACCTGCTTGCGCAAGCTTTGACCTATTTGATAATTACGAAGATAGAGGTCGTCAATTTAAAGAATCAGTAAGGTCACTTTAAAACTTAATTATGGAAAGCATTAAAAAAACTTCGGTTAAGATTGAAAACCCTTTAATTTCTGCTCGTAAACAGACATTAGAGTTCGTTAACAGTTCAGCTTTTAGAATGGAGTTGGTTCGTAATTTAAATGATGTTGATTTCGTTAACGATGCAAAATCGGCCAACACAACAATGAGTATCGAAACTATCAAGCAATGCGACGGCAATGTTGTTTGGATTACTTCTGATCTTCAATTGATGGAAGATTTTATTAGCCTTAAGCAAATTCTTAAAACTAAAGTATCGAACATCATATATTTATCTGAAACCGTAAACGAATCATTGCAAATGAGCTGCAAAGGGTTGGTTGAAAACACCATTAGGCTGCATTCTTTAAACGAAGCATTGGCTGCTGCTAATTCGTTGGCAACAAAGGGAGATACGGTACTTTTTTCACCGGCCTGCCCAGGTTATCAAACATTAGATACTTATCAATCAAGAGGAAACGATTTTACCAATTTGGTGGATAATTTATAATGGAGTTAATAAACAAATACATAAAAGGTGATCGTGCTGTTTGGATGATTACATTATTATTAGCATTGGCTTCTATGTTACTTGTTTATAGTTCTATTGTTACTTTAGCATACAAGCATTACGAGGGTAATACTTTACGCTATTTATTTCGACATGGCTTTTTCCTTTTGTCAGGTTTTGTCATTATTTTTATTACGCATAATATTAAATACACGTACTTCTCCAAAATCTCAAAAATTGGAGTAATTATATCAATACCACTATTGTTGCTAACACTTCTGGTTGGCACTAGTATTAACGATGCCAGTAGATGGTTAACTATTCCGGTGATTAATCAATCCTTTCAAACTTCTGATTTAGCTAAGCTTTTTTTGGTGATGTATGTTGCTAGGATGCTTTCTATTAAACAAGACGAAATTCAAGATTTCACAAAAGGATTTTTACCCATCATAATCCCAGTTTTTATTGTCTGTGGGTTAATATTTCCGGCAAACTTTTCAACCGCCGCCGTATTGTTTGCATCATGTATGGTACTCATGTTTATTGGCAGAACCCCAATTCGTCATTTGTTAGGTGTGGCTTCTGTAGGTATTGTTATGGTTTTGTTTTCATTGTTAGTTGCCAACTATGCTCCCGCTTTATTTCCAAGGGCCGAAACATGGGTTAAACGAATTGAGAATTTCTCGAAACAGGACACGAAAGGAAACTACCAAGTTGAGCAGGCTAAAATTGCTATTGCCACCGGAGGCTTAACAGGTAAGGGTCCAGGAGGCAGTACACAACGAAATTTTTTACCACATCCTTATTCTGATTTTATTTATGCAATTGTAATTGAAGAGTATGGGATAATAGGTGGGTTAGGAATACTTTTTTTATACCTCATGCTCTTTTTTAGAGCTATGCGGATTGTAATGAGAACAGAAAAAACATTTGGCTCGCTTCTGGTCGTCGGCGTATCATTTATATTGGTTTTTCAAGGACTAATCAACATGGCTGTGGCAGTTAATTTACTGCCTGTAACTGGTCAGCCATTGCCCTTTGTAAGTATGGGAGGAACCTCCATTTGGTTCACTTCAATAGCCATTGGAATTATTTTATCCGTAAGCCGCGAGTTTGATGCTAAATCGAATTCTAAAACCGTAAAAGAAGAAGTTGAACCTGAATCAAAAGAGAATGAGTTCGCAATCGCCTAAAGTAATTATTAGTGGTGGAGGCACCGGGGGACATATTTTTCCGGCAATTGCTATTGCAAATGCTATTAAAGCAATTAATCCTAATTCAGAGATTCTTTTTGTTGGAGCTAAAGGTAAAATGGAAATGGAAAAAGTCCCTGAAGCCGGATATCCTATAAAAGGTTTGTGGATTAGCGGTTTGCAACGAAGTTTGACATTAAAGAATTTAAGTTTTCCATTTAAAGTAATAATTAGCTTATGGAATGCTAGAAAAATCATAAAAGCATTTAAACCTGACGTCGCAGTTGGAACAGGAGGGTTTGCGAGCGGACCCGTACTTAAAATGGCAGGAGCAAGCAATATTCCAACTGTTATTCAAGAGCAAAATTCATGTGCAGGTATAACTAATAAATTACTTGCAAAAAATGCTGCAAAAATTTGTGTTGCATATCCAGATATGGAAAGCTTTTTTCCAGCTAATAAAATTGTGTTTACGGGTAATCCAGTTCGTCAGAACGTAATACAGATTAAAGGAAAAAGAGAACAAGCTTTGAAATTCTTTGGGTTAAATTCTGATAAGCCCACCATATTGGTGGTTGGTGGATCTCTAGGAGCAAGAGCGGTTAATATTGCCATTAAGGACGGACTTAAGCAATTCATTGAAAATGGGATTCAGTTGGTATGGCAAACAGGGGAATTCACCTATGAAGAAATGAATTTTGAGGCAAAGCCCTTTTCAGACAAGGGAGTAAAAGTTCATCAGTTTATAAAGGAAATGGATTTAGCTTATGCAGTTGCAGATTTAGTAATTTCAAGAGCAGGTGCTATCGCAGTTTCTGAGTTGTGTTTAACAAAGAAACCTAGTGTTTTGGTTCCGTTTCCTCACGCCGCCGAAGATCATCAAACTAAAAATGCTAGGTCATTAGTAAATAATGAAGCAGCTTTAATGGTAACTGATGCACAAGCAAATCAAAATTTAGTAAAAGAATCTATTCAGTTACTTGCAAATAAAGAGAAGCTGCAAGAGCTGTCAAATAATATTGAAAAACTGGCGAAAGAAAATTCGGCTACAATAATTGCGAAAGAAGTATTGGCCTTGATAAAACAATGAATCTGAATAATTTAAATAGTGTTTATTTTATTGGCATAGGTGGCATAGGTATGAGTGCGCTTGCTCGCTATTTTAATTATTATAACATTAAAGTAAGTGGTTACGATAAAACCGAAACTCCATTAACTAAAACGCTAGCGTCGGAAGGAATAGTTGTTTATTATAATGAAGATGAAGGACACCTTAATGCTTCAGATTTGGTTGTTTATACGCCAGCTATTCCAAAAGAAAATATGGAGTTAAAATTTGCTTTAAAGTATCAATACAATTGTAAAAAAAGAGCTGAGGTTTTAGGTGAAATTAGCGCAATGTATCCAACCATTGCCGTTGGGGGAACACATGGTAAGACTACGGTTACGTGTATGTTGGCTCATTTACTAAAGGCATCAAACTTTAAAGTAAACGCATTCATTGGTGGAGTTTCATCAAACTATAATTCAAATTTAATTTTGTCAGATAAACCTGAAATTCAGGTTATAGAAGCGGATGAATTTGATCGATCTTTTTTAAGGCTAAAACCTGCTTATACCGTTCTTACATCTACTGATCAGGACCACTTGGATATATATTCAGGAAAGAAAGATATAGAAGAAACCTTTGGGCAATTTGTTGCACTTGCTGAATCAAAATCATGGGTTAATTCATCAGCTGAAATAGATATGAAAAAGAGCTTGACATATTCAATTAAGGGTGAAGCAAACTGTAAAGCAAGTAATATTAAAGTTGAAAATGGTTCGTACTTTTTTGATATTCAAACACCTGCCAGTAAGGTTTTTGATATCGAATTAGGGATAGCGGGTAGACACAATGTCGAAAACGCTACAGTTGCCTCCGCGGTTTTTCTTGAACTTGGGGGCACTGCTTCCCAGTTAATTAGGGGCTTAAAGTCTTTTGCAGGAATTAAGAGGCGTTTTGAAACACACTGCAAGTATTCTCAAAAAATTTACATTGATGATTACGCACATCATCCAACGGAGTTAATAGCATTTTTAGGTTCAGTTCAAGAAATGTATCCTTCAAGAAAAATAACAGGAATATTTCAGCCTCATTTATATACTAGAACACGTGATTTTGTAAATGAGTTTGCGATTGCTTTAAGCGTTTTAGATGAAGTTTTGTTACTTGACATTTACCCTGCAAGGGAACTTTCATTGGAGGGCGTAACCAGTGAATGGCTTTTAAATAAAATTAAATCTTCATCAAAAAAAGTAGTTTCAAAATCGGAGGCCATTAGAAAAGCAACAACAGATTCAAATGAAATAATATTGACCATGGGAGCCGGTGATATTGATCAAATTGTTGAACCAATAAAAATTGCAATAGATGAACGCTACGGTAATTAAATGGTTAAATATATTAGGGTGGAGCTCTGCTTTCATAGGCGTGTTAGTGGTGTTGGGGTTTACCAATGCTAAGCAAAGTAAAACCCCCATAACGGATATTAAAATTCTAATAAATAGAGTCCACAATAACTATTTTATTCTTGAAGATGATGTCCTAGGTATTCTTAATAATTTGGGTTACAAGGCTGATAGTAACAGGATGTTAGAATCTATTGATATTCAAGAATTAGAGACTTTTTTAAAGGACAATCCATTTGTGAAAAATGCAGATGTTTATACCACGATTAATGGTGAATTAAGGGTTGACGTTCAACAGCGTAAACCGTTGATTAGAATTTTCAATATGAAAGGAGAAAGTTTCTATTTGGATGAAAGTGGAGTCATAATGCCTTTATCTTTTAGTTATACTGCAAGAGTGGTTGTAGCCAACGGAAACATAGATACAGACTACTATTCACTGTATCGATTGTCAAAGAATCAAAAGTGGAGTATTGATAAGTTTACTGAAGGCCTATTGAATTCCATGAATAAAATAGAGAATTTGCGCTCTGAAGAAATTGATTCTATCCGTTCTTTCAAGCAATACGTGGGATTGTACGAGTTAGCGAAATTTATAGCTGCTGATAAATTCTGGAATGCCCAGATATCGCAGATCTATGTTAATAACTCGGGAGATTTTGAATTGATTCCAAGGGTGGGGAACCATCAGATTATACTTGGAGAAGTTGAAAAATTGGATAAGAAATTTGCGAAACTGAAGTTGTTTTACAAAGATGGTTTGAATAAAACCGGATGGAATGAGTATTCAAAGATTAATTTAAAATATAAAAACCAAGTGGTTTGTACAAAAATTTAGCGCCATGCAGAAAACTGAAATAGTTGTAGGATTAGATATAGGAACTACCAAAATTGCTTGTCTCGTTGGAAAGAAAAACGAACACAACAAATTGGAAATTTTAGGGATGGGTAAATCTTCATCTCCTGGAGTTACGCGTGGTGTGGTAACACATATTACTCCAACAGTTGATGCTATTGTAAAGGCAGTTAACGAAGCAGAAGAAAAATCAGGATATAAGATTAAAACGGTAAATGTAGGAATAGCAGGACAGCATATAAAGTCGCTACAACATCATGGTATAATTACTCGGCCTAGCTACGATGAGGAAATCACACAAGACGATATTGATGCCTTGGTTGAAGATATGTATAAATTGGTGATGCTTCCTGGAGAGGAAATTATCAATGTAATTCCACAAGATTATACTGTAGATAACGAAAGAGGCTTGTCAAACCCTATAGGTATGTCAGGACGTCGTTTAGAGGCTAACTTTCATATTATTACAGCTCAAGTTGCAGCAGTAAAAAACATTACAAAGTGTGTTGAAAAGGCTGGCTTGCGAATAGCAGGTATTACTTTAGAACCTCTTGCGTCATCCGATTCGGTTCTAAGTGAAGAAGAAAAAGAAGCTGGTGTAGTATTGGTTGATATTGGTGGCGGAACCACTGATGTAGCAATTTTTCAAGAAAACATAATTCGTCATACAGCTGTTATTCCTTTCGGAGGAAATATCATTTCAGAAGACATAAAAGATGGTTGTTCAATAATTAAAAAACAAGCTGAATTGTTAAAAGTGAAATTTGGATCTGCTTTAACATCCGAAAATCAAGACAATGAAATTGTAGCCATTCCGGGTTTAAGAGGTCGCGAACCAAAAGAGATTTCTTTAAAGAACCTTGCTAGTATTATTGAGGCAAGAATGGAAGAGATAATAGAGCAAATTTACTATGAAATTAAAATTTCAGGCTATGCTAAGAAACTAATCGCAGGTATAGTTATTACAGGCGGTGGCTCGCAGCTAAAATATATAGCTCAATTGTTTGAGTATATTACAGGAATGCCGACAAGAATCGGCTTTCCTACAGAGCACGTTGCCAGTGGCTCAGAAGAGGTTACTTCACCAATGTTTTCAACCGGTGTAGGATTGATTTTGGTAGGATATGAAAATTTAAGAAGAAGCGCTAATCATTTTTCTAACGAAAAAATTGAAATGAAAGAAGATGAGCAATCTAAAATAGAAGAAGTTATTGAAGAGGTGAAGCCTCAAGTCCGAAAAAAATCTAGTTTTTTAGATGATATTATCATTAAAACAACCGGATGGTTAAAAGACGATTATATAGAATAACCCCATAATTATAAAATGTCAGACAAGATGAAATTTGATTTACCAAAAAACCAATCTTCAATTATTAAGGTAGTTGGAGTAGGAGGCGGTGGAAGCAATGCCGTAAACCATATGTTTAGTCAAGGAATCGACGGAGTTGATTTCTTAGTTTGTAACACCGATCAACAAGCTTTGGATATAAGCCCAGTTCCTCATAAAATTCAGTTGGGCTCAACCTTAACTGAAGGCAGAGGAGCAGGCTCAATTCCTGAAGTTGGTAAGAATGCAGCTATAGAAAACATTGACCAAATCCGCGAAATTTTAAAAACCAACACCAAGATGGTTTTTATTACAGCTGGAATGGGGGGTGGCACTGGTACTGGCGCAGCTCCAATTATAGCTGAGGCAGCTAAAGAGCTAGGTATTCTAACCGTGGGCATAGTTACCTTACCATTTGCGTTTGAAGGCCGTAAAAGGAAGCTTCAGGCATCAGAAGGTATCAAAGAAATTAAGCAATATGTTGACACGCTGCTTGTCATAAACAACGACAAGCTGAGAGAGATTTACGGCAACCTTTCGGTAGGTGCGGCTTTTGATCATGCCGATAATGTATTAACGACAGCTTCAAAAGGAATAGCTGAAATAATCACCAGAATTGGTTATATCAACGTTGATTTTGAAGATGTAAGAACTGTTATGTCTGAAGGCGGCGTTGCGATTATGGGGTCGGCAGCAGCAGGAGGTGAAAACAGAGCAATTACAGCGGTTGAACATGCGTTAACTTCACCACTTCTTAACGACAATAACATACTTGGCGCTAAATACATATTATTAAATATTTCATTCGGAACTGAAGAGTTACTCATGGATGAAATTTCTGATATTACAGATTACATCCAAGATGAAGCAGGTGAATCAGCCGATATTATTTGGGGTTACGGTAAAGATGAGTCGTTAGGTGATCAAATTTCGGTTACTTTAATTGCGACAGGTTTTAAAGAAAAAGGAACCACCAGCGAAAATGTACTGACATCAAACGTTCCAAAAACAAAGGTTTATACCATTGATGATGAAGTTAAAACAACTTTAACTGATCCATTCAAGGCAAAAATTAGGAGTACTCCTAAAGTTGAAGAGAAGAAAGAAGAGGAAGAACCAAATTTAATAAGTAAGGATAACAATCAAACAACTCAAGGTTCTATAGAGTTTGATTTAAGTAACTCGGCCCCAGCATTCAAGCCAGCTAAAATTGAACCTCCAGAAGAAGAAAAATCTGAAGAGCCATTTTTGAAGCCTAAAAGTACGGATAGCATCAAACCACCAATTATTTATCAACTCGGTGATATTGAAGAGGTAAAAGAGCCTGAGGTGGAATCTAAGTCAGAAATAGTAGATGGTTTCGAAGAAGAAAACCAGGATAAAATTATTGAAGAGCCAACTTTAGTAACCAAAGAGGTTTCCGCAGAAGTTGAGTCTATTATGAATTTAACTGATGACGAGCGTCAGAAAAGAGCAGAAGAACGTATGATGAGGTTGAAGAACCTTAGCGTAAGATTAAAAACTCCAAATGGAGTTACAGAAATGGAAAATGAGCCAGCTTATGTTCGTAGAAAGGTTACTTTAAATGATGTTGCACATTCATCAGAGTCACAAGTTTCAAGATATACTTTGTCTGAATCAGAGGATGAGGATGGCAACAAGCGAACTGAGATTAAACCAAATAATTCGTTTTTACACGATAACGTTGATTAATATGAGTATAGCGCAACAAATTAACGAGGATATAAAATCTGCAATGAAGGCTAAAGAACGTGAAAAGCTTGAGTCTTTACGTGCAGTAAAAGCCGCTATTTTATTGGCAGCATCAGAGAAAGGTGCAAGTATAGAGGTGTCGGATGAAACGGTATTAAAAATAGTACAGAAATTAGTTAAGCAGCGAAAAGATTCTGCCACTTTATACCGCGAGCAGAATAGAGCAGATCTTGCCGAAAATGAGGAAAGCCAAGCGGCTGTGATTGAAGCTTATTTACCTCAACAGATGAGTGAAGGTGATGTGCGAACTCATGTGAAAGAAGCTGTTGCTCAAACAGGAGCTTCTGGCCCTGGCGACATGGGAAAGGTAATGGGAATGTTGATGAAAAAGCTTGCCGGATTAACCGATGGGAAAACAATTTCTAAATTGGTAAAAGAAGAACTAACCTAATAGTATTACCCAACGAATAGAATAAAAAAAGCCCCGATAAAATGTTTTCACGAGGCTTTTTTATGTTTTAGTGTTATTTAATATTCATCCTCGTTAAAGAAGAAGTCTTCTTTAGTGGGGTAATCCGGCCAAATATCTTCGATGTTTTCAAAGTTATCTCCCTCCTCTTCAAGTTCTTGCAAATTCTCAACAACTTCTAAAGGCGCTCCTGTTCTAATCGCGTAATCAATCAATTCATCTTTCGAAGCAGGCCAAGGTGCATCTTCTAAGTAGGATGCTAATTCAAGAGTCCAATACATGTGGTTTCTTTTTAAAGTAGTTATTTCTGCAAAATTAATTTTAATTATGACTTTTCAAAGTAATTTTTTTAACACTATTTTGACCATTTAATATCCTGAATGTCAAGTATTTGGCTTTGATATCTGGCCAATGTGAAGTAATAATCGGACAAGCGGTTTAGGTAAACGACTAAAACATTGTCAATTTCTTGCTCATCAGACAATTCTATAATTCTACGTTCTGCACGTCGGCAAACTGTTCTGCAAATGTGGCTTTGTGACACACTTTGATGGCCACCCGGAAGAATAAATGAATCCATTGGAGCAAGTGATTTGTCCATTTCATCGATGCTGTTTTCAAGCATTATTACATTGTTGTTGGTTACCTCAGGCAAAGTGAATCCTTTTGGAGGTTTATCCGCTGCAAGGTGCGAACCAATATTGAATAAAGTGTTCTGTATTTTTTGAAGTTCGGTTTTTACATTTTTATTGTCAATCCAATCAATTAATAACCCAGTATGGCTGTTAAGCTCATCAACTGTTCCGTAAGCTTCAATACGTACATTGTACTTTTTTAATCGTTTGCCTGATAAAAGTGAAGTAGTACCTTTATCGCCACCTTTTGTGTAAATTTTCATAACTTAATAGTTTTAATTACCGTAGCTTCCAACTATGCCATCAACCATTCGCACAACACGTTTGCATTTTTTGGCAATGTCTTCCTCATGCGTTACAACAACTATGGTATTGCCTAATTCATAAATGTTCTGAAACAACTCCATGATTTCATGAGAGGTTTTTGTGTCTAAGTTTCCTGTTGGTTCATCAGCAAGAATTAGTGATGGTTTGTTTACTAAAGCTCTAGCAACCGCAACCCTCTGTCGTTGTCCACCTGACAATTCATTTGGTTTATGGTCCATTCTATCAGATAACCCAACTTGCTCTAGCACACCGGCAGCAATATCGTTTCTTTCTGCTTTTGCGTAGCCAGCATAAACAAGAGGCAATGCAACGTTTTCAAGAGCAGTATATCTAGGTAACAAGTTGAATGTTTGAAAAACAAATCCTATTTCTTTGTTTCTGATTTCTGCCAGTTGATCATCAATTAATCTAGAAACATCTGTTCCGTTCAATTTGTATTTTCCTGCCGTAGGCGTGTCTAGGCAACCAATAATGTTCATTAATGTTGATTTACCTGAACCAGATGTACCCATTAAGGCAACATATTCATTTCTGTTTATGGTTAAATCAACTCCTTGTAAAGCTTTTACAACCTGAGTTCCAACTTTAAAGTGTCTAGTTATTCCTTCAAGTTCTAATACTGCATCCATAAAACAAATGTAATTCTTGATTTTTACCTGAAAACAATCATTACATAAACGGAATTGATAAAGTATAGAGCAATCATTTAAAGTTTAAGTGAATCATCTGGTTAGCCAACATACATTTGCCGCAATGAAATGGACATTACAAAATAGATACCTACAATGGTCAACAATGGCCGTTTTAGCCCTTGTTTGGGGAAGTTCATTTATATTAATGAAACGCGGATTAGAGTATTATTCAAATTTCGAAGTGGCCTCTTTAAGAATATTTTTTGCTTCAGTAGTGATGTTGCCACTTGGGATGAGATATTTTAGGAAGGTTCATTCCAAGCATTATTTTCCAATTTTTTGGGTTGGTTTTTTTGGGAATTTCTTGCCTGCTTACTTGTTTACCACTGCACAAACTGTGCTGCCGAGCTCCCTTAGCGGAATGCTGAACTCGATGGTGCCCATATTCACATTAATAATGGGGGTGATTCTGTTTAAATCAAAAACCAAACAAAAAAGCATTTTTGGTGTAGTATTAGGATTTATAGGAGCCATAGGGTTGGTGGTTGCGCAAAGTGGATTTTCTTTTGGTTCTAATCTATCCTATTATCCTTTGCTTATAGTTATTGCAACGCTTTGTTACGCTTCAAGTGTAAACGTTATTAAATACTATTTGGGTAATGTAAGTCCATTGGCTATAACCTCAATTGCCTTTATGTTTATTGGGCCATTTTCGTTAGTTTATTTACTTTTTAACTCTACTCAGTTTTTGCAAACCTTTACGGTTGATGCAATACCACCATTAACCTACATAGCAGTTCTAGGAATCGTTGGTACTGCCATAGCAGTATTACTTTTTAATGCATTAGTAAAAGAAACTACGGCAATTTTTGCGTCATCTGTAACCTATTTAATACCAGTGGTTGCTTTGGGTTGGGGTTTGGTTGATGGGGAAATGATAACTTCAGCTCAAATGGCTTTTATGGGTCTTCTTCTTGGTGGTGTTTACTTGGTGAAGAATTAACCAAAAGTGAGAATGAAATATAATTTCAAATTACTCATCTCAAAAACTAATTTGCTTTTGAATGTTTAATGGTTACTTTTGCAAGCCATTTTTTAAAAAGGTTTTAAAACAAAAAACATGTACGCAATTGTAGAAATAGCAGGGCAGCAGTTTAAAGTAGCGAAAGACCAACAAATTTTTGTTCATCGTTTAAGTAACGAAGAAGGTAGTAAAGTTTCATTTGATGAAGTTTTATTAGTGGACAACGAAGGAAAAATTGAAGTTGGCGCCCCAGTTATCAAAGGTACTTCCGTAAATGCTTCGGTAGTCCGTCACTTACAAGGTGATAAAGTAATAGTATTTAAAAAGAAAAGACGTAAAGGCTATCAAAAGTCAAATGGTCATCGCCAACAATTAACCGAAATCTTAATTGAGACTATCGGTAAACCAGCGAAAAAAGCAGCTCCTGCCAAGATTAAGGAAGAAGCTCCTGCTGAAGAAGCTGTTGAAGCGAAGAAAACTGTAAAAAAAGAGGCTGCTCCTAAAAAAGTTGCAGAGCCAAAAAAAGCAGTAGAGAAAAAAGAAGCAGCTCCAAAAGCTGAAGTTAAAAACGAAGAAACTAAAAACTAAAGACCATGGCTCATAAGAAAGGTGTCGGTAGTTCACGTAACGGTAGAGAATCGGAATCAAAACGATTAGGTGTTAAAATTTTCGGTGGTCAAGCGGCCATTGCAGGTAATATCATTGTTCGCCAAAGAGGAACTAAACATAATCCCGGACAAAACGTAGGTATTGGTAAAGACCATACTCTATTTGCTTTAACGGACGGTAAAGTAATTTTCAAAAAGAAAAAAGATAACAAGTCGTATGTATCGGTTGAGTCTATTGCTCAGTAACTTTACAAGCGAAAATCTTTAAGTAATTTAAAAAATCCCGTTTACGGGATTTTTTTGTTTAGGGTAATATACAATTACCCAATTTTATGTCGATTTTAAAGAGAACAAAGAATGTTACAAATTCAAGTTTTAAGAGATAACCCTGAATTTATTGTTGAAAGATTAAAAGCAAGAAACTTTGATGCAGCTGAAACTGTAACTGAAATTCTTGAGCTTGACAAAGCAATAAAAGGTTGTAAAAACGACTTTGAAACGCACAAAGCAGAGTCGAATCAACTTGCCAAGCAAATTGGTATGCTTTTCAAAAATGGCGAAGCAGCAAAGGCAAACGGTTTAAAAGCAAGAACTGCAGAGCTAAAGGAATTGAATAAGTCAACTACTGATAAGCAGGCGGAACTTGAAGGTAAAATACAAGAATTGTTGTATTCATTACCTAATACTCCTCATAGTTCTGTTCCGATTGGTTTGGCAGCTGATGACAATCAAACTATTTACGAAGAAGGTGAAATAAATAATGCGCAAGAAGCAAATGTGCCGCATTGGGATTTAGCAAAGCAGTATGATATTATTGATTTTGAACTCGGAAACAAAGTAGCAGGTGCAGGTTTCCCTTTTTATAAAGGCAAAGGAGCTATCTTTCAAAGGGCATTGATTAATTTCTTTTTAACTGAAGCAGGCAAAGCTGGGTATACTGAATTTCAGACACCTCTGATGGTAAATGAAGCGTCTGGTTATGGTACGGGTCAATTGCCTGACAAAGAAGGTCAGATGTACCATATGAAAGTTGATAATCTATATATGATCCCAACTGCTGAGGTTCCTTTAACCAATATGTTTAGGGATACAATTGTACAAGAATCTGAACTCCCAATAAAAGTAACAGCTTATACACCATGCTTTAGAAGAGAAGCCGGTTCGTACGGTAAAGATGTTCGCGGTCTAAATAGGTTACATCAATTTGATAAAGTTGAGATTGTTCAAGTTGCAAACCCTGACCAATCGTATCAGGTTTTAGAAGAAATGCTGGAACATGCTAAATCGTTGTTGACTAAACTTGGTTTGAAATATCGAGTTTTAAGATTGTGTAGTGGTGATATGGGCTTTACTTCGGCTTTAACTTATGACCTTGAGGTTTATGCTTCAGGTCAAGATAAATGGCTGGAGGTTAGTTCTGTTTCAAATTTCGAAACGTTTCAAGCAAATCGTTTAAAACTAAGATTCAAAAATGCTGAAGGTAAATCGCAATTAGTACATACATTAAACGGAAGTGCATTAGCTTTACCAAGAATTGTTGCTGCTTTGTTAGAGAACAACAGAACTGAAAAAGGAATAAAAATCCCTAAGGTATTGCAACCTTTTACAGGTTTTTCAATGATAGACTAATGAGGTATATATTAATAATATTAGTTGTTTCGAGTTTGTTTTTTGGTAGTTCATGTACTTCAGATGAACTAGGAAAAGGAGATAAAGTAGATAGCTTGGTTGTTCAATTAAATATGCTTGAAGCAAAAATGCAACAAGTTGATATTGTTAAGATTAACCAGCTAATATCAATCAATGAGAAATTGATTAGCAATGTAAACGATCTTTTAAAAGATACCCTCTTGAAAGAAGAAATGTTTGTTTTTTCTGATTTCAAAAGATACCGAAAGTCGTTAGTTCAAATACGTGAGAATGCTAGTTTTCAATTTGAGCAATTTGGCTATACTAGAGTTCAATTAGAGAACCTTGTGGAAGACATCGACAATGGTTTGGTTGTTGATGATTTGTTTAAGGAGTACTATTCTTCAGAGAAAGAGGCCATAAGTCGATTAGATGAAAATGCAGACCAATTAATATCGTGGTATAGTGGTACTTTTGAAAAGTTCAATACATTAAAAGTTGAAGTTGAGAAAATTCTTGAAGAACATTCTAAATAAAGTTGTTGTAATTGCAGCCTGTTTAGTATTAGGCTCTCTCTACAGCAATGCGCAACCTACTACTGATCAGCAATTAGCTGCATTTTATTTTCAAGAAGATGATTTTCAAAAAGCAGCTCTATATTACGAGAAGCTTTATTTACAAAGCAACTCTGACTTTTTTTACAGTTACTTTTTACAATGTCTTTTTAAATTAGACGATTTCAAAAGAGCTAAAAAGGTAGTTAAAAATCAACTCAAGTTTTATCCTGGTAATACAACCTATCAAATTGATTTAGGCGAAGTATACAAAGCCGAGGGAGAAGATAAAAAGGCCAAGAAAGAATTCAATGCGGCCATTGATAGATTGCAACCTGTTACAAACAACATTATAGCTTTAGCCAATGCTTTTTCTGCAGCCAAAGAATATGATTTCGCATTAAAAACTTACGCAAAAGGAGATCAGCTATTAAACGGAAATCATCCATTTAATATTGAAAAGGCTAAACTTTTTGGCAGTTTAGGCCAATATGAAAATATGTTTAACGAGTATTTAGGGCTACTTGAAATTACATCTAATTATTTGCAATCAATTCAGAATGAGCTAGCTAGAAATTTGGCGTTTGAAGAAGGAAGCGCTCAGAATACAATTCTGAAACAAACTTTACTCCAAACAATTCAGCGCAAGCCTAACCAAAATGTGTTTTACGAACTCTTAACATGGGTGTTTATTCAAGAAAAAAATTACCAGCAAGCTCTGGTTCATACAAAAGCACTAGATAAACGTACAAAAGGAGAAGGTCAGAGGGTGCTTAATTTGGCTGGGCTAGCCAAATCAGCAAAGCAATATGATATAGCAATAGATGCTTATGATTACATTGTTAATATAGGGAAAGGCCCTTTTTATATTTCAGCAAGAGTTGGCCTTTTGGATGTGTTGAATAAAAAATTAACTTCAGGCTTTTATTTTTCACCATCAGATGCTAAAAAGTTGGAAGCCTCCTATTTATCAACTCTTGATGAGCTAGGGTTAAACCAACAAACTGTTAAAGTTTACCGTGATTTAGGACATATTGAGGCTTTTTATTTAAATAACCCTGATACGGCAATAATCATTATCGAAAAAGCGCTTACGCTTGGTCGGATTTCAGCACAAGAAAAAGCACTAACAAAATTAGAACTAGCGGATATTTATGTAATTCAAGGGTACATTTGGGATGCTTCTTTGTTGTACAGCCAAGTTGATAAAGATTTTAAATATGATGTGCTTGGCGAAACCGCTAAGTTTAAAAACGCTCGAATTTCATATTATATGGGTGACTTTAAATGGGCAAAAGCTCAACTTGATGTATTAAAAGGCTCAACGGCAAAATTGATTTCAAATGATGCTATGGATCTTTCATTGCTTATTACAGACAACACAGGAATTGATACCACCGAACATCCACTAGAGTTATTTGCTAAAGCTGATTTATTTTTATATCAACATAAGCACAATGATGTAAACCTCGTTCTTGATTCTATTACAGAACAGTATCCTGGGCATGCGTTAACGGATGAAATTTACATGTTGAAATATGATTTAAATTACAAAAAAGGGGCTTACGAGCAATCTAAAGTATACCTAGAAAAGATCATTGCTGAACATGGAACCGACATCACAGCAGATGATGCCGTGTTTAAATTGGGCTTGCTTTATGAAAATCATTTTAACGATACGGAAAAAGCGATGGAGTATTATCAAAAACTCCTTTTGGAATATTCAAACAGTATGTTCGTAATCGACGCACGTAAAAGGTTTCGAAATCTTCGTGGCGATTTTAATAATTTGGAACCATGATAATTTACAACGTAACAGTAAAAATTGACCATTCGGTTCATCAAGAATGGTTGGATTGGATGAAAAATAATCACATTCAAGATGTGATAAAAACAGGCCATTTTGTAGATTATAAAATTTGTAAAATCTTAATTGATGATGAAGAAGGTGTGAATTATTCTATTCAATACCGGTGTAATACAATGAAAGATTTACACATATACCAAGTGCATGATGCAGTTAAACTACAAAAAGAACATACTGATAAATTCGATGGAAAATTTGTTGCTTTTAGAACCCTTTTAGAAGAACTTTAGTTTGGTGAAACCTAAAAAATATCTCGGTCAACACTTTTTAACCAACCTGGTTATAACCGAGCAAATAGCCGATTCAATTAAATCAATAGACATACCAATTCTCGAGGTAGGACCTGGAAAAGGGGTATTGTCTGGTTTTTTGAAAGAGCGCTTTACGGAATTTAAGGCTATAGAGTTGGACCTAGAATCAGTGGAATATTTGAAGAATGAAAAAATTCTTTCATCTGAGCAAATAGTTTTTGCTGATTTTCTGAAAGTTGATTTTACAGAATATTTTGACAAGCAATTTATTGTTGCAGGTAATTTTCCGTACAATATTTCCACTCAAATAGTATTTAAAATATTGGACAACAAAGAAACAGTGCCTGAAATGGTAGGTATGTTTCAAAAAGAAGTAGCACATAGAATCGCTTCTCCGCATGGGAGCAAGCAATATGGAATTATGTCTGTTATTACTCAGGCCTATTACAATACTGAAGTTTTGTTTGACGTTCCGCCGGAATCATTTTACCCAGCACCTAAAGTGATTTCTACCATTATTCAATTAACTCGAAAGTCAGAATTACCGGATGTAGATTTTCTTAAATTGAAAAGAGTAGTGAAAGGTGCCTTTAGTCAAAGACGCAAAACATTACGAAATGCCTTAAGGTCGTCAGGATTAGAGATTTCTGATCTTACTGATGTACTTTTAGCCAAACGAGCGGAGCAGCTTAAGGTTCAACAGTTTATTGATTTAACTAACCAGCTTTTTCCCACCAAATAAATTTTAATTTTGTGGCAATTCGTCACAAATGCAATTTCAACTAACAAAAGATTTTTTATCTGAGCTTGAAACCAGTTTAGAGGCCAACAACGAAAGTCAGGTTGTTGCTCTGTTGGAAGAAATTCATGCTGCTGATATTGCTGAGATAGTTGAAGAACTAGATTTAAATCATGCTAAACTTCTATACTCATACTTAGATGGCAATACCGCTTCTGAGGTTTTAACTAACCTAGATGAAGACATTAGAGACAAACATGTCAGCTCTTTTACTCCAAAAGAGATTGCCAAGCTTTTTATTGAAAACCTTGAATCGGATGATGCAACGGATGTCATTTCGGTACTTAATGATAAAAAACGTGCAGAGGTTATATCAAACATTGAAGATCAAGAATTAGCGAAGGATATTGTTCATTTACTTGGCTTTATAGAAGGAACAGCTGGTGCTTTAATGGGAAAAGAACTAGTGAAGGTTCATGAAAGTTGGAGTGTTAAGCAGTGTGTTGTTGAAATGCGAAAGCAAGCAAAGGATTTAGATCACATCTATACCATTTACGTTATTAACGACAAGGAGGTTTTGCTTGGTAGGTTGTCACTTAAAAAGCTTTTAACAACTGCCTCAAGTACTAAAATTGCCGATATTTATTCCACGGGATTAAAAACTGTGAAAACAAATACACCATCTGAAGAGGTTGCTTCCATTATGGAAAAATACGATTTAGTAGCTCTTCCAGTTATTGATGATTTAGGAAGACTTAATGGTAGGATTACGATTGATGATGTAGTTGATGTTATAAGAGAAGAAGCTGATAAAGATTATCAATTGGCATCAGGACTTTCTGAATCTGTTGAGTCATCTGATAATATCTGGATTTTAACTCGTGCAAGGTTGCCCTGGTTAATTCTCGGGTTAATTGGAGGGATTTTAGGTGCAAAAGTTATTGGTGTATATGAAGAACAGCTGAGGATCGCTCCCGAAATGGCTTTTTTTATTCCTTTAATTGCGGCAATGGGTGGTAATGTTGGTGTTCAGTCGTCAGCAATAATAGTTCAAGGATTAGCTAATAATTCATTAGGTATGGAAGGAACATTTATCAAATTAATGAAAGAACTGGGAGTAGCACTTATAAATGGCTTTGTCTGTGCAGGATTAATATTTGCCTACAATACAGTGGTTAGTGATACTCAAAGCTTAAGTTATACGGTAAGTATAGCTCTATTCATTGTGATTTTATTTGCTGGACTTTTTGGTACAATTGTGCCGTTGGTTTTGAACAAGTATAAGATTGATCCTGCTTTGGCAACTGGGCCATTTATTACTACACTAAACGATATTTTTGGTTTGTTTATCTATTTCTATATTGGTAGAATGTTATATGTTTAATCGGTGTACTTTATTTAATATATTTGTTTTAAGCGATTGATTATGCCAAACACTGCTGAACAAAAAAACATTAAAAAGAGCCAGTTACATCTACTATTAGAGCTTGCAAGGGCAGACAATAGAATGCATATAAATGAAGATAAATTTATGCGAAAAGTTGCTAATCGGCTTGATTTAAGTGACGAAGAGTTTGACGAGGTAAAATTCTATCCTGAAAGATTCAAATTTTCTTTACCCAAAAATGAAGCAGACAAATTCAAATGTTTTGTTGATTTATTGAACTTAATGAAAGTTGATGACGACATAGCAAGAACCGAAATTGACTTTGTGAAACGAATAGGTTTAATGATGGGAATAAACATTCCACTTACCGATGATTTAATAGCCGTTATGGAAAAATTCATTGGAAAAGACGTACCCTACGATTTAATTGACGAGGCTACTCAAAAGTACCTTAACTAAATTCTATATTGTTTTTATTGATCTTAACTCAAAGTCTGTGAAGGTTCTGTTTATTGATTCTGTACATCCAATTCTTTGGAATAGATTAACGAAAAATAAGTTTACTTGTGTTGATGCAGCCTCTAAATCAGCTGATGAAATTTTGTTGATTATTAATGAATTCGATGGTGTTGTAATTCGATCGAAATTCACTTTTAACGAACCTGTATTTGAAAAAGCAAAAAAGTTAAAGTTCATTGCTCGTTCAGGGTCAGGTCTGGAAAACATCGATCTTGAATGTGCCAATAGAAATAACGTAACTGTTTTTAATTCACCTGAAGGTAATAGAGACGCTCTGGCTGAACATGCCTTGGGTATGTTGCTGGGTTTGTTCAATAATATAAATAGAGGTCATTCTGAGGTGCTAAATTCATTATGGAACCGTGAAAAAAACCGCGGAGTTGAGCTGAAGGGAAAAACTGTTTCGTTAATAGGATTTGGTGTGATGGGCAATGCCATTGCCAAAAGACTTTCAGGTTTTGGATGCAAAGTATTAGCTTACGATAAATATAAGAGCAATTATTCTAATCAATTTGCCAAAGAGGCTGATTACCGAACCATTTTTGAACAAACTGATGTATTGAGTTTCCATGTTCCATTAAATGAAAGTTCGCTTTTTATGTGCGATGAAAACTATTTAGCACAATTTAAAAAACCCATTTATTTAATCAATACATCGAGAGGAAAAATAGTTAACACCAAGCATCTTATAGATGCTATGAAAATGAAAAAAGTAATTGGTTGCTGTTTGGATGTGTTGGAGTATGAATCTGCTTCCTTTGAAAATCTTGACCCAAACCTTGAAAAGGCTTTGGCTTTTTTTAGAACCCAAAACAACGTAGTGTTGAGCCCGCACGTAGCTGGCTGGACAACAGAGTCGTATTACAAACTTTCAGATTATTTGGCTTCGAAAATTTTAGAAAATTTTACTTCTTGAACTTTCTGATAATAAGTCGAGTTCCTTTATCGTAATTGATGTAGCTCCACTCCCAATTAATAAAAACAACAAGCCTGCTTCTGAAATCGACAAGTAGCATAAGGTGTACAAACATCCAGGTAAAACAGCCTATAAAGCCGCCAAATTTTAATACATTAAAACGCGTACTGTATTTCGAGATTTTTGTTCTAGAAAAACCTGTCGGCCATTAATGAGTTTTGCCAATGTTTCATCATCAAAATGTCTTATAGTAAGTAATTCTAATCCTTGGTTGTATTTTATGGTGTACTTCTCTTGAAGCGTTTGTAGAAGCTTTTCAATTTTATTTTTATCGTAATCAACGCTAATTGAAAAATTGATAGCAGAATTCTGAATAGTACTTACTTCCAATTTTTGGCCTGCCAGAGCATCAAAAATTTCACTTATGTTTTTCTCCTTAATAAAAGAAAAATCTTTTGGTGAGAAAGACATTAATACTTGATCGCTTTTAAAAATGTATTTCGTGATTTCATCGTCTTTATCAGTATTATCATTAATTAACGTACCAGGTTCGTTAGCATTAATAAATGATTTTACCCATAAAGGAATATTCTTATTTTGAACAGGCTTTATTGTTTTAGGATGAATAACTGATGCACCAAAATAAGCCAATTCAATAGCTTCTTTATATGAGATATTATCTAGCTTAATTGTATTATTAAAAAATTTAGGATCGGCATTAAGAACGCCATCAACATCTTTCCAAATCGTTAATGATTCCGCACTTAATAGGTTTGAAAAAATTGCTGCTGAATAATCGGAACCTTCTCGGCCTAATGTGGTCATGAAATTTCCTTTGGTGCCTCCAATAAACCCTTGAGTTACTATCAAGTTTTCCTCCCATTCTAAATTCTGAATCGACATTTCGGTTAATTGCCAATCAACTTCAGCATTGCGAAAAGAGCTGTCAGTGAGAATCAACTTTCGAGCATCTGTCCAACTATTTAAGAGGTTTATTGAATTTAAATATGCTGAAACTATTTTGGTTGATAATAATTCTCCGACAGGTACAACTTGATCGTAGATAATATCATAATCTTGATTAGCCTCATTTGAAAAAAGCTTTTCTAAATACCCAAATATTTTTTCAATGTCAACTTTTAACTGCTCGAAAATTATTTTGGTCTCATCCGTTTTATGATCGTTAGATAACGATTCAACTATATTTATATGTTCTTTCTTTAATGTTGCTATTTTGCTAGCTAATTCAGAATTTGAATCAATATATAGTTGAGTTATTTCTTCTAATTTATTCGTTGATTTTCCGACTGCAGAAATTACAATAAGAATTTTCTGGTCGGGGTAACCTGTTATTATTTCACCAACATTTTTTACTGCTTCAGCATCTTTTATGGATGCTCCACCAAACTTGAAAACTTTCATTTATTTATATTTGTTCGTAGCTCGAAAGGAAAACATTATTCGGTCATTCTATTTACATTTCAAGATATGTTTCTAACCATTAATTGTTTGAACAATAATGGTTTATTTGAACTCAAATTTTCCATTGATCCATTCTTCGTCTAATATGGCATTGTATTTCTTGTAAAATTTGATGGCAGGTTCGTTCCAGTCTAATACCTGCCACTCCATGCGTTTCACTTTTTTGTTTTTTGCAACTTCAAGTACAGCATCAAATAGTTTTGAGCCTACTCCTTTTTGTCTGTGCTGTTGTGATACAACAATGTCTTCAAGGTAAATGCACTTCCCTTTCCAAGTAGAATACTTCGTGTAATAAAGTGCAATACCTAAAATTCCATTTTTGGTTTCGTACACAAAAAAGTCGAATATTTTGTCCTTGCCAAACCCATCCGAAAGTAAAATTTCCTTTGTTACAACAACCTCGTTGGGAGCTTTTTCATAGATGGCTAATTCAGTAATAAGTGCCAACAACGCTGGTATGTCTTTTTTAGTCCCTTTTCTTACCATAGTTCATTTTTTACAGTTTGCACGAAGTTAAATAGTTGTTTACAATTAACTCAGTCCATCAGTCACTTTGCAACTAAGGTTTTTATATTTGCTCACCTTAAAACGAGTGTATGAGTGGAATCAAAACTTTAGGTGAATTTTTAATTGAAAGACAAAGTGATTACCAATACGCTACCGGTGAACTTTCTCGAATTTTTGGAGCTATTCGGTTGGCTTCTAGAATTGTAAATAGAGAGGTAAATAAGGCTGGCTTGGCCGACATTATTGGAGAAACTGGAGTTGAAAACATTCAAGGCGAAACTCAACAAAAGCTAGATGTTTTTGCAGATGAAAAGTTTATGGAAGCGCTTCGTGTAAGAGGAGATGTTTGTGGAATTGGATCTGAAGAACAAGATGATTTTGTAGCTTTTGAAAGTGAGCACTCTAAAAGCGGTAAGTATGTTTTGTTGATGGATCCACTTGATGGTTCATCAAATATTGATGTAAATGTTTCCATAGGAACCATTTTTAGCGTTTACAGAAGAGTATCGCAAATAGGTACACCGGCAGTTTTAGGAGACTTTTTACAAGAAGGTCGTAAGCAAGTTGCAGCAGGTTATGTTATTTATGGTTCATCAACAATGTTAGTTTATACTACTGGCGGCGGCGTAAATGGCTTTACTTATGATCCATCGATTGGCGTATTCTATCTTTCTCACCCTGACATGATAATTCCGGAAACGGGAAATATTTATTCTATAAATGAAGGGAACTACATTCATTTTCCTGATGGCGTTAAGAAGTATATAAAGTATTGTCAAGAGGAAGATATAGAAACACATAGACCTTACACAGGCAGATACATAGGCTCTTTGGTAGCCGATTTTCATCGAAACTTAATAAAAGGTGGTATTTACATTTATCCGAACAGCACAAAAGCACCAGATGGTAAATTAAGGCTACTTTACGAATGCAACCCAATGGCTTTTTTAATGGAACAAGCAGGTGGTATTGCTACAGATGGCAAAAGAGCTATTTTAGATATTCCGGCTACCGATTTGCACCAAAGAGTTCCTCTGTTTATTGGCTCAAAAAAAATGGTTGAAAAAGCGCATGAGTTTGTTGCTGAATTTGGTTAGAGGCCTTTTAATAAGATGTTATCTTATTTGAATATCTAATCGCTGTTTTTAAATCAGACCATTACATTTGTCCGAATGTCGATTACACTTTCAGAATTAGTTGCGTCGTATGACGAGCTAAAAGGAATACAGGAAATTTTAATTAAATCAAGGAACGATAAAAACCCAAAGTTATCGTTAGAAGGCTTGCGTGGTTCAGGTGAGTCGTTTGTTATAAATTCAATTGTTAAGCAGACCGACGGATTTAATCTGATAGTACTTCCTGATAAAGAATCTGCTGCATATCAATTCAACGATTTGCAAAGCTTAATGGGAGAAAAAAACGTTTTATTTTTTCCATCCTCGTATCGATTCCCTTATCAGGACAACCAAACCGATAATACAAATATTTTACTAAGAGCAGAAACTTTAGAACTGCTTAGTAAACGAAAATCTAAATGTATTGTAGTAACCTATCCTGAAGCGATAGTTGAAAAAGTAGTAACTAAAAAATTACTTCGAAAGCACACATTAGAGATTAAAAAAGGAGAAGAATACTCGATTGATTTCATTCTTGATTTATTGATAGATCTTGAATTTGAACGAGTTGATTTTGTTTATCAGCCTGGGCAATTTTCAATTAGAGGGGGTATAGTTGATGTGTTTTCTTTTGCTAATGAGACGCCGTACAGAATAGAGTTTTTTGGAGATGAAGTTGATTCAATAAGAACTTTTGATCCGTCATCTCAATTGTCGTTAGCGCCGCATGCCAAGGTTAGCATTTTGCCGAATGTGCAAACAAGTATGCTTAAAGAGCAACGCGAGTCGTTTATGGAGTTTCTTACCCCAAGTACGGCTATTTGGATAAAAGATTTCGAATTAACCAAGCAAAAAATCGAACTTGAGTTTAGTAAAGCTGAAGAAGCTTTTAATAAACTAAGCACTAAAGAAATTCATCTACCACCAAAAGAGCTTTACGTTCATGCCGATAATTTTATCCAACAAATAGAAATACATCCTGTCTTTGATATATCTGGTAAAAATCAGATTAAGACAAGCAATCATTTTGTGTTTAGCCAAAACCATCAACCTAGTTTTAATAAGAATTTTGACCTGTTAAGTGAAGACTTACACAACTATCAAAAGCAAGGGTATCAATTGGTTTTAGTCGCTAATTCAGCTAAGCAAATAGATCGTATCCATCGCATATTTGACGACATAGAAAAGGACCTTGTTTATACCACATTGTTAACCAATTTGCATCGAGGTTATGTCGACAATCAATTGAAAGTATTGGTTTACACAGATCATCAAATTTTTGATAGATACCATAGATTTAGGCTTAAAGAAGGGTTTGCTAAAACAAAGCAAACACTAACAATTAAAGAGCTTACCAACCTGCAAAAAGGAGACTTTGTAACTCATATTGATCATGGTGTTGGGCGTTTCGATGGATTGGAAAAAATCGATGCAAACGGAAAGCAACAAGAAGCTTTGCGAATTATCTATAAAGACGGGGACTTGCTTTATGTAAGTATTCACTCACTGCACCGCATAGCAAAATTTACAGGCAAAGAAGGTACGCACCCATCGGTAAACAAACTAGGAACCAAAGCTTGGAGCAACCTTAAAACAAAGGCCAAAAAACAAGTAAAAGCGATTGCCTACGATTTAATAAAACTATATGCCCAACGGAAGTCCCAAAAAGGGTTTCAATTTAATCCTGATACTTATTTGCAGCATGAACTGGAAGGTTCCTTTATTTATGAAGATACTCCTGATCAAATGACTGCTACTTCGGATGTTAAATTTGATATGGAAAAGGAAATCCCGATGGATCGGTTGGTTTGTGGTGATGTTGGTTTTGGGAAAACTGAAATTGCTATTCGCGCGGCATTTAAAGCTGCTACTGACGGAAAACAGGTTGCAGTATTAGTACCAACAACTATTTTGGCATTGCAGCATTACAAAACATTTAGAGATAGATTAAAAGAGTTTCCTATTACGGTAGATTACATAAACCGTTTTAAAACGGCAAAACAACAAACTGAGACTAAGAAAAAACTTGAGTCAGGTGAGATAGATGTATTGATTGGAACGCACAGAATTGTAGGTAAAGATATTAAGTTTAAAGATTTGGGCTTGATGATTATTGATGAAGAACAAAAATTCGGTGTTGGTGTTAAAGACAAGCTTAAAACGATAAAAGCAAATATTGATACTTTAACTCTTACTGCAACCCCTATTCCTCGAACGCTACAGTTTTCGCTGATGAAAGCGCGCGATTTAAGTATAATTAACACGCCGCCACCAAATCGACACCCCGTTCAAACTGAAATAAAATCATTTAACGAAGAAACCATTCGTGATGCCGTTTACTATGAAATAAGTAGAGAAGGACAAGTGTTTTTTGTGCACAATAGAATTCAAAACATTCAGGAAGTTGCCAACTTAATAAAGAAACTATGTCCTGAAGTTCGAGTAAAAGCAGCTCATGGACAAATGGAAGGCAAGCAGCTCGAAGAAATAATGATGGAATTTATTGAGCATGAGTTTGATGTATTGGTTTCAACAACCATCATTGAATCAGGCTTAGATATTCCAAACGCAAACACCATTATCATCAACAACGCACAAAATTTTGGGTTAAGTGATTTACATCAGATGAGAGGTAGAGTGGGGCGTTCCAACCGGAAAGCGTTTTGTCATTTGATATGTCCTCCATTAGCAACCTTACCTCCAGATTCAAGAAGAAGACTTCGGGCATTGGAAGAATTTTCGGATTTGGGTTCTGGTTTTAACATCGCTATGCGTGATTTGGATATTCGTGGTGCTGGAAATCTTTTAGGAGGAGAGCAAAGTGGCTTTATGGCTGATATTGGTTTGGAAACCTATCAGAAAATTTTAAATGAAGCCCTTAAAGAATTAAAGGAAAACGAATTTAAAGATTTGTTTGCTGGTGAAGAAGAAGAACCAACTGGCTTTGTTAATGATTGCCAAGTAGATACTGATTTAGCAATTATGTTGCCCGACGACTACGTTGATAATATTGAGGAACGTTTAAGCCTTTACCGCACCTTATCTGATATTGAAACGGAAGCCAAGTTGTTGGAGTTTGAAAAAGATTTAATTGATCGATTTGGCGAGTTACCTAAACAAGCCCTGGCATTATTAGAAACCATGCGTTTAAGATGGTTGGGTAAAGAGTTAGGTTTCGATAAAATTGTACTTAAAATGGGCAGAATGTTTTGCCATTTCCCTGCGGTTGCCAATGCGAATTTTGCTGAATCACCTGTTTTTATGTCGATACTTGATTACATAAAAATCAACCCTCGCTTAATGGAGATGAAACAAAAAGGCGAACTTTTAAGAGTAGTTTTCAGAGAAGTTAGTTCAGTTCAAAAAGCTATTTATCATTTGAGTAGAATAGCTTCTAGTGGGCTAGTTAAAAGTGAATAGAATTGCCATTGGTTTCCATTCTATGGTGGCTGAGATTGTCGAAATCCCGAGACACAATGTTGTAAATTATGTTATTTCCACTTTCGTTATCGAAATACAATAAATAATTTTCTTTTCCTCAATCATGAAAAGAATCTACAAACAAGTTTCAACCAAAGTGCTTAAATAGTAAATCAAAACAAAGCGAGCAGCCTTTCCAATGGTCATAAATACTAAAACTGGCAACCACTTGCTTCTGAAAACACCTAAAGCGACTGCAAACAAATCGCCAATAAGGGGCACCCAAACAAAACCTGCGAGCAAAAATCCATATTTATAAACCTTGGTTTTTAAAGAATAAACTTTTTCTTTTTTAACACCTAAATATTTAGTAATCCATTTCCATTTTGCCAAATACCCAAGCAGGTAAGAGGATAATCCGCCAATAGTATTCCCTAAAGTAGCAACTATGATTAACCAAAACGGATTGTAGCCTAATTCCAACAACCCGAATAAAACAACATCAGCACTCATTGGCACTACTGTTGCTGCTATAAGAGCAGAAAAAAACAATCCAAAATAGGCTTCCAAAGCTTTTAAAAAAGTTGTGTTTAAAAGTATGCAAAGCTGTTCATTTTGGTGGAAACACAATAGGTAATTTAGATTCCGAAAAACATTCATACTTTGACTAGACTATTCATAGCCCTTTTTGCGATTATTGTTTCATTTAACTCAGCTCAAGCGCAAGCTCAGAAGTTTCTTGAAGAATTTAAACAAGTAAAACTGCACTTGGCAAACCACAAGGAAGATTTGGCAATTCCAATTTTAGAAGAGTTGTTAAAAGTTGATAAAGGCAATTCGAATATTGCCTATTTACTTGGATATTGTTACGTTAAGCAAGAAAAAAATATTGATCGAGCTATTCGTTTATTAGAGAAAGCTTCACGAAGTTATTCTGAAGAATACGACCCAACATCATTGAACGAAAAACGAGTTTCTGAATATGTTTTTTATTATTTAATAATTGCTTACAGTCTTGATGGGCAATGTGATGAAGCTAAAAGTAAACTCAATAAATTTTACGAAATCTATTCGTATTACGATGAATGGTATTTGATTGAGGGTCAGAAATGGTTACGTGAATGTGGAACGAAAAACTGGAGAGATAAAGAGGACTCAACAAAAGAAGAAGTCGTGGAAAAATTATCGGAATTACCTATTGAGAACACTGAGTCAGTAGAAAGCCTAAGTCAAGAGGTTGCTAAAGTTGATAGTAAACCTAAAGCGATTGAAACTATTGATCAGCCAGAGAATAATCCTTTTAAGGATCGTTTAATGATGGTGGAAGAGGATAAAGAAACAAATACGTATAAGCCGGTTCCTGTCGACAGAGAAAAAACAGGAGTAGTTACTAAAACCATTAAATACTCAACATCTTCGATATTGTATGGTGTTCAAGTTGCAGCGTTTATTGAACCAAAATTTACTAGAGATTTCCATAATCTAAAAAACGTAGATGTTTACATTGATCAAAACGGCGTTTTTAGGTATGTGATAGGAAGGTTTTCATATAAAACTCAGGCGGAGAAACTTTTGGAATATGTGAAAGCGGCCAATTATTCTGATGCTTTTATAGTTGATATTAATGGAGATAAATACTCTGAAGAAGTTGTAACCATTGGTGATGAGTCAATCAATAGAAGAATAACGGGGAAGGTTGATTTTAGAGTTCAAATAGGAGCATTTAAAGAACAGATTCCGGAACACTTGGCCAGGCAATATCTAATTATTGACAAGATAAAAGAAACCAAAGTAAACGACTTTACGGTTTTAAGCATAGGCTCATTTAGAAGCTATGGCGATGCAGCAGAATACAGAGATAAAATACAAATTATAGGAGTAGAAGATGCCTTTATTGTGGCTTTTAATTACGATAGGAAGATACCGATTGATGAAGCAGAACAGTTTTTAATACAAGAAAGGTTAAAGCAATTAGATGAAATTGGTGTTTCTAAAAAGAAAAAGAAACGACCTGCAAAAGAAAAGGAAGAAGAATTTGATAAACACGACCCAGACTCGGAAGGGGAGTAGTTTTTAAATAATATTAATTCCAGCTTTTCTGAAAAGAACCTCTGACTTTTTGACGTAATTTCTGATTGGCTTACTAAATGGTAATAGTCCAATCCAGCGACGCTAATTATATCACTCTTAGTGCCTTAAATTAACTTATTTTTGCACCCCAAATTACGCACAACAAATGATTGATTTTGTAAACAACTTATTGAACAAGATATTTGGCAATAAGTCTGATAAAGATATAGATTTAATACGGCCTTTAGTAGCTGAAATGAATGATCATTTTAGCAATGTAACCTTACTAACCGATGATGGATTAAGAGAGAAAACGTCGAGTTTTAAAAAGGCTATTGAAGATGGGACGGCTGAGATTACAGCTGAGATTAAAAAGTTAAAGGATGAGGCTAATGCTGATAATATTGGCCCTTTTAAAAAGGAAGAAATATATGAGCAGGTTGACGAGCTAGATAAAAAACTTTACGATCAGGTTGAATCGATTCTTGCCGACATTCATACGGAGGCTTTTGCTGTAGTAAAAGAAACCTCTAGAAGATTATCTGAAAACGGTAAATTGGTTGTTACAGCAACTGAAATGGATAAGGAGTTATCTGCGAATAAGGTAAACATCACCATCGAAGGCGACAAAGCAATATGGTCGAACAAATGGCTTGCTGCAGGCGGTGAAATTGAGTGGAATATGACTCACTATGATGTTCAGCTAATTGGAGGTACAGTGCTACACCAAGGTAAAATTGCTGAGATGGCAACAGGTGAAGGTAAAACATTGGTAGCCACTTTGCCAGTATATCTGAATGCGTTGAGCGGTAGAGGAGTTCACCTTGTAACTGTTAACGACTACTTAGCACGTCGTGATTCAGAATGGATAGGTCCAATTTTTGAATTTCATGGGTTAACAGTTGATTGTATTGACAAACACAAGCCGCATTCAGAAGAAAGAAGGCAGGCTTACTTGTCAGATGTTACTTATGGTACTAATAATGAGTTTGGTTTCGATTATTTAAGAGATAATATGTCAGGAAACCCTGATGATTTAGTTCAACGAAAGCACAACTATGCTATTGTAGATGAGGTAGATTCAGTTTTAATTGATGATGCTAGAACACCTTTAATTATCTCTGGCCCAACACCAAAAGGAGACCAGCAGCTGTTTAGCGAGTTAAAATCTAAAGTTGAACAGCTCATCGATACTCAGCGTAAGTACGTTAACAATTGTTTAATAGAAGCAAAAAAGAAGTTGGCCTTAACTGAATCGGAAGTATCAAGTAAAAAAGAACTTTCGAAAATGCACGAAGAGGGCGGATTGGCATTGTTAAGAGCGCACCGTGGGATGCCAAGGAACAACGCCTTGGTTAAATACATGAGTGAGCCTGGTGTAAAGCAGCAGCTAATGAAAACTGAAAACTTCCATCTGGCTGACAATTCTAAGGAAATGCCAAATGCCGATGCCGAATTGTATTTCGTATTTGAAGAAAAACAAAACTCGGTAGATCTTGCTGAAAAAGGCATCGATTTAATTACAGGAAACTCAGAAGACAAGGAATTCTTTATTTTACCAGATGTCGCAGTTGAAACGAATAGAATTGAAAGCTCTGAGATAGATGAGAAAGATAAGCTTGCACAGAAAGAAGAGCTAATCAGAAACTACTCTATTAAAGCAGAGCGTATTCATACAATAAATCAACTTTTAAAAGCATATTCAATGTTTGAAAAAGATGTTGATTATGTTGTAATGGAAAACAAGGTTAAAATTGTTGATGAGCAAACAGGCCGTATAATGGAAGGCCGAAGATATTCTGATGGTTTGCATCAAGCAATTGAAGCAAAAGAAAAAGTAAAAATTGAGGCAGCAACTCAAACGTACGCTACGGTTACTTTACAGAATTATTTCAGAATGTATGACAAGCTTTCTGGTATGACCGGAACAGCTGAAACAGAAGCAGGAGAGTTTCATAGTATTTATGAATTGGATGTTGTTGTAATTCCGACTAACCGTCCTATTGTTAGGAACGATGAAAATGATTTGGTTTTTAAAACCAAAAGAGAAAAATACAATGCTGTTGTTGAAGAAATTGCATTACTAAGAGATTCAAAAAGACCATCGTTGGTTGGTACAACCTCTGTAGAAGTTTCAGAACTATTGAGCAGAATGTTAAAAAGAAAGAACATTCCACATCAAGTATTAAATGCAAAACTGCATCAAAGTGAGGCAGAAGTTGTTGCAGCAGCGGGTAAGCCTGGTACAGTAACCATTGCAACCAATATGGCAGGTAGGGGTACTGATATTAAGTTAGCCAAAGAAGTTAAAGAAGCGGGTGGTTTAGCCATTGTGGGTACTGAAAGACATGATTCAAGACGTGTTGATAGACAGTTAAGAGGTCGTTCTGGTCGTCAAGGTGATCCAGGGTCAACTAAGTTTTTTGTGTCTTTAGAAGATGATTTAATGCGTTTGTTTCAATCAGAGAGAATTTCAAAACTGATGGACAGAATGGGATTAGGTGATGGTGAAGTCATTCAGAGTGGAATGATTACCAAATCTATAGAAAGAGCTCAGCGAAAAGTAGAAGAAAATAACTTTGGGGTTCGTAAAAGATTACTTGAGTATGATGATGTAATGAACTCACAAAGAGAGGTGATTTACAAGAAAAGACGTCATGCATTATTTGGTGATCGACTTAGCCTTGATATTGCAAATTCGTTTTATGAAGTTGCCGAAAGCATCGTAACAGAATACCAAGATTTAAGGGATTTTGACGGATTTAAAATAGAACTTTTAACAGTTTTGAGTGTCGAGTCTCCAGTTAATGCTGATGAGTTTATTAACCTTACGGGTGATGAAATAACTGAAAAAGTATTCGAAGTCTCTTCAATTCATTATCGAAATAAATCAGAGTTTGTTGCAAAAATTGCAATGCCTGTTTTAACCGATGTTTGGGATAACCCTGAAAATTCATTCAAAAAGATTCAAGTTCCGTTTACTGACGGTCGTAAGTCATTACAAATTGTTGCTGATCTTGAAAAGTCAGTAAATAGTGAAGGAAAAGAATTAATAAAATCTTTAGAAAAAAGTGTTTCTCTTGCTATGATTGATATGGAATGGAAAGAACACTTACGTGAGATGGATGATTTGAGACAATCCGTTCAAAGTGCTGTATATGAGCAAAAAGATCCATTGTTAATTTATAAGTTCGAGTCTTTTGAATTGTTCAAGCAAATGCTCGATAAGGTTAATCGCAATATTGTTTCCTTTTTAATTAAAGCCATCTTACCGAACACCAACAAATCGGCAATTCGAAATGCCGAATTCGAAAAATCAAGAGGAGAAACTAGGACCAATGAATCTAGAGCTGAACTACCTACACATTCAGGAAAAGACGCTCATGACCCGGGAAAAAGACCAGAGAAAAAGGAACCTATTATCGTAGAAAAAAAGATTGGGCGTAACGATAAAGTGAAAATTGCCCATATAACTACAGGTGAAACACAAGATTTGAAATTCAAACAAGCGGAAGCTCTGATTGGAAAAGGGCAATGGCAATTGGTTGAGTAATTCATGAAAAGCAGATTAACAAAGTTCATTGCACCTTGTATTCTACTGCTTGTAATATTAGCACAAGCATACTCATACAATTACCTTGAAATATTACAATTACGACCACAATCAACTCATGTTTGGAGGCAAACGGATTGTACGTCATTTGCTCTTAACTACTATCAAGATGGGTTAAACCCATTCAAACCTAGACTCCACAATCAGTTTAATACCAATGGGGTAACTCTTGGTGAAGGACCAATATTGTATTACGCCGTAAGTGTTTTGTACGCAATATTTGGAGCAGATGAAACCGTATATAGAGGGTTCTGGCTGCTTATCTGGATTGTTGGATTGTTCCACTTGTTTAAGCTTTTGAGAAAGTTATTACAAGACGACTTCTGGGCAGTGATGATAACAAGTACTGTATTTACTGTTCCGGTAATTGTGTTTTATGTTCCTAATTTTTTACCAAACACACCGGCAATGGCTTTTGTGTTTATGGCTTGGTATTACTTTTATAGGTATACCGAAGACAAAAAGAAACTCAATTTAGCATTAACCGTAATTCTATTTTCAATAGCTGGCTGGGTAAAAGCACCTGCATTAATCACCTATTTTGCGTTACTGGGAGCAGGCTCAATTCATCAGTTGTTTGTTTCAAAGCAAAAGTTAAAAAGCATTATAAATGAATATTATGTTCTATTAATTCCATTTTTGGTGGCGTTTTCATGGTATTCCTTTACGGCTTGGTATGCCGCGGGTCCTTCTGCTGATGACTACTTGTCAGCCAAATTATTTCCAATATGGAAGATGAGTTTTCAAGATGTTTTAGATACCATTAAGCAGGTAAGAACAATGTGGCTTGATGAATTTCTAGTTGATTACCAAGCCATCGTTTATGGAATGATGCTACTTGCTTCGCTTACTCTGTTGTATACTAAAAAACACAGACTCCATGGGCTTCTTCTTTTATTCGTAGTTTTTGGAATTGTTTCCTACTGCTTAATATTCTTCATTGCTTTTAATTACCATGATTACTACACAATCAATGTTTTTATTCTAGTTCCTTTTATTTTTTCTTTTACAGTACTTCAATTACAGCAATATTCTAACAAATATATTTATGGAACATTAAAGATTGCGGCAGTTCTATTTTTGTATTTAAGTACAACTTATTCTGCTCAACGACAAACAGTTCGATATACAAGTTGGATGAACGAACCACATGTTAGTACTGACCTGTTTGATATTGAGCCAGTATTACGTCAACATGGAATTAAGTCCACCGATTTAGTGATCTCTGTTCCGGATGAAACGACTAATTTATCCTTGTACTTAATGAACCAAAAAGGTTTCACGTATTACAATGATGTTCATTTAGAGCAAGATTCCGTGAACAAAAGAATTAACGAAGGCACAAAATACTTGGTAGTAAATCAAGCGGGAGAGGAACAAAAAGATTACTTGAGGTCTTTTGTTGATGAAGAGATTCTAACTCATGGAGAAGTAAAAGTTTTCACACTTAAAAACAACTAAGTCTGCTCTTTGAAAATTCTGGAGGTATATATTCCTGATTTTGATAGAAAATAAAGCATGGCTGTTTTAAGAACGCCTAAACCATATATACTACTTCTTTTAAAGTTAATACTTGATGCTTCTTCAAAATATTTGGTAGGGCATGTTATTTCACCAATCTCAAATCCTTTGTGAAAGATTTGGGCTAGCATTTGATTATCAAAAACAAAATCGTTCGAATTTATATTGTAGTTAATGCTTTCCAGAATGGTTCTAGAAAACGCTCTATAGCCACTATGGTATTCACTCATCTTCTGATTCATTAATATGTTTTGAGTTAAGGTAAGTATCCGATTGGCAATGTATTTGTAAATTGGCATTCCACCTTTTAATGCACCTTTTCCCAGTATTCTTGATGCTAAAACTGCAGGGTATAAATCATTTGAGATAATATACACTATCGATTTTATCAATTTAGGAGTATACTGATAATCTGGGTGCACCATAATTACAATGTCAGCTCCAATTTCTAAGGCTTTGTTGTAACATGATTTTTGATTACCACCATAACCTAAGTTTTGCTGATGTTCTATGATGTGTTTGATGCCAATTTCTCGTGCAACTTCAGATGTGTTATCAGTACTATGATCATCAACTAATATTACGTCATCAACAACATCAAAAGGGATTTCATTGTATGTTTTTTTTAGAGTAGGTGATGCATTGTATGCTGGCATTACTACAACTACTTTTTTACCATCAACCATTTAAACCTAAACTTTTTTCAATTAGATGAATAAAAATGTGAATTACCTTAATGTGAATTTCTTGAACTCTGTCGGCATAATCACTATGAGGAGCTCTTATTTCAACATCAGCTAAAGCCGCTAACTTACCCCCATCTTTGCCTGTTAAGGCAATTACCTTTATATTTAATTCTTTAGCTTTTTTAGCTGCTAAAAGAACATTTTCAGAATTTCCGCTAGTAGAGATTGCCAACAACACATCGCCTGATTTACCCATGCCTTCAATAAACCGTTCAAATACATGCTCATATCCAAAATCGTTGGCAGCACAGCTTATAAATCCTGGGTCTGAAATAGCAATGGCAGACAATGATTTTCTTGAATCTCTATATCTACCGGTAAGTTCTTCAGCGAAATGCATAGCATCGCTCATTGAGCCTCCATTACCACAGCTAATTATTTTATGGCCTGAATCAATAGCTTGTGTGAAAACCTGTGCTGCATTTTGAATTAAATGTAAATTATCTTGGTTGTTTGAAAACTCTTCAAGGCATCTTGTAGCGTCTTTTAACTCGTTTTTAATATCTTCGAACATAGAATTTAAGCTTGACTCAAAAATGATAAAATTTATTCAAAAAGGGATTTTTATTTTAACACTGCTAGTCCTGTATTCTTGCAGTCAATGTTGGGAGTGTTCATATACGGTTGACGTAATTGTTAGCGGAGACACAATTAAAGAAACAGTAGTTGAAGAAACGTGTCTTATAGACGAAAAAGAACAATTTGAATCGAATGATTACGATTGTTCTTTATAATAATCTAATTGAATTTTTCAACCCCATCATTTAGCCAATCAATGAATAACTCAATATCTGGATCATACGATGCCGCTTCATTCAGTTGATTTTCATCCAAATCAAGAATCACATAATAAGGCTGGCTGTTTGTTTTGTATCGATCGGCTTGAAAGTAACTCCATTTGTTACCAACTGTTTTGAGTTTTTTGGTTTTCGTACCAATAGTAACTTCGATTTGCTCTTCCTTAGGTAATTCTAATTTTTCATCCACATAAAGTGAGATTAGTACCACTTCATCGCGTAAAATTTTAAGAACCTTGGGATCGCTCCAAACTTGTTCTTCCATTTTACGACAATTTACACAAGCCCATCCAGTAAAATCAAGCATAACTGGTTTGTTTACCTTTTTCGCATAAGCTAGCCCTTCATCATAATCATGAAAACAATTTAAACCGTGCGGACAATGCTCGGGTTCGCCAACAACTTCTCCATCGGGTGTAGCCGAAATTATTGCTGTGCTTGCTGATGATATTACTAGCCCTTTCGGTGATTCTGAATAAAACATTGGTGGTGGAAATCCAGAAATTATTTTAAGTGGAGCTCCCCATAAACCCGGGATAAGATAAATGGTAAAAATTAAGACAACAGAAGCAAACAACGCTCTTCCAACTGATAGTTTGTCAAGTGGCGAATCATGCGGTAATTTGAACACTCCAAGTAAGTACAGGGTAAGCATCATGAAAATACCGATCCATATTGCGATAAAAACCTCTCTTTTTAGATAACCTGCTTGTAAAACTAAATCGGCATTTGATAAGAATTTTAAAGCAAGCGCCAATTCTAAAAACCCTAAAACTACTTTAACAGTGTTTAACCATCCACCTGATTGAGGCAGAGAGTTTAACCATCCTGGGAAAGCAGCAAACAATCCAAAAGGTAATGCAAGAGCCAATGAAAAGCCAAACATACCGATAAGTGGACCTTGCACGCCCCCGTTTACTGCAGCTTCAACTAACAAGGTTCCGATAATTGGTCCTGTACATGAAAATGACACCAATGAAAGGGTGAAAGCCATAAAGAAGATACCAATCATACCTCCTTTATCGGAGGCGCTATCCATTTTGTTTACCCACGAATTTGGTAATGTAATTTCGAATGCACCTAAAAAGGAGATGGCAAAAATTGATAATAGTAAAAAGAAGAAAATGTTGAAATAGGGATCAGTTGACAACACATTTAGTGCATCAGCTCCAAATATTGAGGTTACGCCAAAACCTAACAACACATAAATCAGAATAATTGAAGCACCATAGAAAAGAGCATTTGAAATTCCTTTAGCTCTTGTTTTGCTCTGCTTTGTGAAAAAACTTACTGTAAGCGGAATCATAGGGAAAACGCAAGGTGTTAGCAAGGCTGCAAAGCCACCTATAAATCCGAAAACGAAAATGGCCCACAAACCTTTTTTTGATTCTTTTTGGGTTTCATTTTCAAAAACTGTTGGTTCATCGCTATTTGATGTTACGGAGGTGCCTGCTACTTCTTTATTGTTTAAAGCGAGCTCAAATTCTTCAGCTGCTGGAGGAATGCACATTTTATCGTCGCAAGCCATGAAATAAACTTCACCTTTAACAATAGCATTTGCTATAAGAGGTTCAATTTTTTGTAAAAACGTAACTTGGTTTGAGTAGAAGGTTAATTCCATTTCGAAATTAGGGTCATACTCATTATGAACTTCCCCTTCTGAGGTAGGTTTTCCTACTGTTTTAAAATCATCTGATTCAAAAAAATTTATTTCAGTCTTATTAGGACCATCGTCACGCGGTAACTCTAGAGCATACAAATGCCAATTTTCTTGTATTGTTGCGTTTAGTTTAATAAAGTATTCACCTTCTTTTTCAACTACTGAATAGTTCCAAATAACGGGTTCATAAATTTGATTAATTGGCTCTTGGTGTGTTTCATCAATTGATTTTGTATCTGTCTTAGTTGGAGGTGCTTTATTCTGAGTTGTCTTTTTTAATTCAAACGTAAATTCTTCAATTTCAGGAGGTAAGCACATTTTGTCATCGCAAACCATAAACTCTAACTCACCGCTAACACTTGCTGAATTGGACGCAATTGAAACCTTCTGGGTGAAGGTTACCGAATTTGAATGGAAACTAAGGTCCATTTCAAAATTTGGATCATACTCTGTATGAGCCTTAGGTTCTGTCACTTTACCAATAAGTTGAACCTCAGTATTATCGTTAAAGGTAAAAGATGTGGCTATTGGCCCATCATCACTTGGTAAGAATTGAGAATAAAGGTGCCAACCATTGTCAATATTGGCCTTTAAATACAACTCAAATTCGGTGTCAGAAATTTGCTTATGAGAATAAGACCAAGTAACTGGTGTATGGATTTGAGTGAGAACTGTAAAGGGTAAAAAGAGAAGTAACGTTAAGATTCTTATAACCGCCATATATCTTTGATGAAAATTAAGTAATTCAAAGGTAGCAATCTGAAATAAAGATTTATATTTTGTTTAGTCAGCTGTAATACCAATTTCCTCATTAATTGCTAATCCAAAGTGTTTTCTTATAGTTGCTACTGCGAAATAGAAAATAGGGGTGTCAACCAAAGCACAAAGCACTTTAAATAACCATCCATCAATAATGTATTCTATCATTATTGATGTTTCTAAAACCCCAGCAAATAAAACAACGACCACCAAAGTGGTATCGACCAATTGTGAAAAAACGGTGGAAAGATTGTTTCTTAACCACAGGTGTTTACCATTGGTTTTCCTTTTCCAATAGTGAAAAATCTTTACGTCTATCATTTGAGCACTCAAGTAAGCGGCCATAGAGGCGAAAATGACACGGTAAGAGTTTTGAAAAATCATTTCATACGATTGATCTGAAACTGGTGAATTTTCTATAGCGTTAAATTGATTTCCTAACCATAAGATAATCAAAACCACTATCGAAGAAATAAATCCGGTAATTACCACTTTAGTAGTTAGTTTTTTTCCAAATGTTTCAGAAAGAATGTCCGTGATTAAAAAAGTAAGAGGATAGGGTAACACACCTGCCGAAATAATGAAAGTTTTAAAACCCAAATCAATTGAAATGAATTTATTTGCGATTAGGTTGCAAACAATCAAAGCAGCAACAAAAAGGCTGCTTAATGCAATGTAAAGATTTAAACTAGGCTTGTTTTTTTGTTTCATACCAATTTATAAAATTATATAAACCTGTTGAAGTTAAAATAGCGAAAAATGGAGTAGACGGTATTTTAAATCGCGCATCTGGAACTGAGATGCCACTTAAAATGATAAAGTAAAAGGCAGCAAGAGACAGTACAATTACCCAATCATTTTTAAATGAATTAAAGGGGAATGACACTAAAAATAGTGCAACTATCAGAATTTGTAACCAGGTCATAAACAAGGTGAAAGTATGCCCATGAAATAGTTTATTTATTCCGACTCGATCGTTTTTGAAATTAAGTTGAAGGTCAAAATAAGCATTTAAAGGTTTTATTAGAACCATTAAGCTGGTGTTAGCTATAATTAGGACTGACTTAAAGGGCTTTTTTAGAATAGCTTCTAAATAATACTCCTGTGTTTTTAGCCTAAATTCCTGGACTGTTTCAATCGATTCGATTTCTTGATATTTGGCATTGTACAGGACTTGTTCCTCATTGTTTTCAATTAGCTGTGGTATAAAATGATGAAACAAGTTGATACTTAAAACTGTGCTCAAGAATGGTTGATTAAATGTGATGTAATTTCTTGCTATCCATACTGCAGGGAACATTAAATAAATGGCTATTGCCAAATGAACTATTGATTTTGATTGTATTGAGTTTTTATTTTTAACCGCCCAATAGGTGTACAACAATATCGGTAAAAGAACAATTACAGGTCTTAAATACAAAGCCAAACCAAAGGTTAAGGCAGCATAAATGTATTTTGATTTATATTGAGGAATTAATACCAACCAAATTGAAGACAACACCAGAAACTGAAATAATGTTTCAGTCAACACAGTATTTGAAAAATATAAGGTTATTGGATCCAAACAATATAGACTAGCGGCTAACAAACCAAATTTGTATTTACCAGTCATTTTAAAAGTGATTTGGTAAATAAAAAGGGTACAAATCCCCGTAAGTAAGATGATAAATACTAATAAATATAAAATACTTAAATCCAGCCAGTAGAGAAGCGATATTAAAAGAGGATAGAGCGGAAGCCGCATAGAATCCGGTCTTAACAGATTAGAATCACCGGATTGAGAAAAGATTAAATGATTGTATAGGTTTTCACCAAGTCTAACATATCCGTTCGAGTCAGCAAGGAAAACTGAATTAGGGTTGATGTTTTGAACAACCACTAGATAAACCAGTTTTGTGATTATTCCAAAGAGTACAATTACTAGTAAAGGTTTGTTTTTATATAATGTTGAAAGCACAAACAAACATATTAAAATAAAAAGCCCCTGCATTTGCATGCAAGGGCTTTAATAGAATAGTTAATTAAAGTTAGTTTACGTCCCAGAAAACTTTATCAGTTACTAGATCAGAACCGCTATTGGCAGCGCTAACGCTTGTGCCATTTATTGAATATTCATCCACACTATAGTTATATCGTGTTGGAGGAGTTGTTCCTGCTTCAGCAGAAACATTCATTGTAGGAGCATCATATAATCTCCATGTAGACCAAGCCTCAAAGCCTCTATTGTATAAAGCAACCCATTTTTGAGTAGCAATTACTTCTTTCCAAGTTTTATTGTTTGGAGCAGCCATTAAAGAATCATAATGAACCTTATTTAAAAATGCTGCAGTAGCAGCAGTACCTGTCCAATCAGTTACAGATTGGTTAACTGCAGCTTGATATAAAGCTGAAGCATCACCACCCCAGCCACGTGCAGCAGCTTCAGATTGTAAAAACAATACTTCTGTATAGTCCATTAAAACACCTGGTAAAGTTTTATTTTCAAGTGCATCACCCGGTTGCGAATGGGTGTAATATGAACCACCAGCTCCGTGAGCTAGACCTATAAGAGCACCTAGAGAATCTAATTCACGAAAATATACACCACGTCTTGGATCTTCACTACTGTTCATTACATCAGCTAAAGTATTAGCCACAACAAAATCAGTACGTCCACTTTGAACTAAATCTTCCCAGAGAGGGTTGGTATTAGGTGTGCTGTTCTGATAAGAAAAACGAGCACTTTGTCCATCTCTACTAATAACATTAGCAAGAGCTGCACTGCCCGCAGATTGAGCCATAGCAGGATCAATATCTGCCATTCTTAATGCAAGTTTAAGTTTCAATGAACTAGCAAAAGTTTGCCAAGAAGCAGCGTCACCACCATAGATGAAGTCTCCATCAGCTAAATTACCTGCAGAACCTGCACCTAAAGCTGTTATTGCACCGTCTAATTTGGTGAATAAGTCTTTATAAATACCAGCTGCATCATCAAAAACAGGAGTTACATTGTTATTACCATCCAATGCTTCTGAATAAGGCACATCGCCAAATATGTCAACCAAAACATGGTAACTGTAAACTTCTAAAACGGTAATCATTGCTAATTGATTAGCTTTATCTGCGTCAGATAAGAACTCATCAGCATCCATGATAACTCTAGCTTCAGCAAGATCACGAAGAATTCGAGCGTATAATCTATCAAACACCTCACCATTAATATTACGTTCTAATAGTTCATAATTAGATTCATCAACATAAGTTGTTTGGGTCCAGTGTTGGCTCCATAATCTAAATGTGTTGACGTTTACATTAGGACTTGCCATGTAATCAAATAATTCCTTTTGAGCATTTGAAAACAAACTGTTGGCAAGAACTACTTCTGGAGCTTTTGGGTTTTTATTAACCGAAGTTATATCCTTCGTACAACCCCAAATAAGTATTAAGCTTAAAATTGATATTAATATTTTTTTCATCTTTTTTAAAATTTAAGAGTTAAGTTTAAACCAATCTCTCTGACTGTAGGATACGCGCCGGATTGATAGCCTTGAATATTCCCTGCACTTAAACCTGATTCAGGATCAGTATAAGGAGCATTTTTATGCAAAATAGCTAGATTTTTACCAATGATAGCAACGGTAACTGCAGTAAAAGGTATTTTTTCTAATTTACTTTGTGGAATTGTATAAGCTATCGAAACTTGACGTAACTTGATATAAGTTGCATCATGCACATGAAGAGCGCCCGGAGCGGTCGCCCAACCTAATGCGTTAGAATAGCTACCCATATAACCGTAAACTTCATTTACTGTTCCGTCAGAAGTTTTGTTGCCATCATCATCTAAGATAAAAGTACCGTCAGCTTCAGTGTCAGCTACAACTCCACCAATGTTTATTCCTCCGCCGTCTTCAACAGCATCACGAACAGGGTTTCCTTTGTCGTTTGTACCGGCAGTAATATCATAGATACCTGTACCGTAACCATACCAAGTATCAAGAGAAAAGAACTGACCACCTTTTTGCATATCAATTAATGCACTAGCCGAAACATTTTTGTATCTAAATGTATTAGACCAACCTGCATTCCAATCTGGCAACATGTTACCAATAACTTCTGGTTCAGAGGATTTGGCATAGCGAACACCGCCTGAAGGGTGATCATGAACAATTCTTTCACCAGCATCATCTAAAACAAAATTTGTTCCTTTTATTACGCCATAAGGCTGGCCAAC